>Ga0335085_10000675_pt1 | contig 89816 bp, 84 predicted proteins | sample Lox_Sample_45_FD_206712 | JGI IMG/M metagenome (GOLD analysis project Ga0335085, IMG submission 206712) | Soil microbial communities from Loxahatchee National Wildlife Refuge, Florida, United States - Lox_Sample_4.5 | ecosystem: Environmental > Terrestrial > Soil > Wetlands | place: USA... | reverse complement strand
AAGCAAAGGAGACATTGAATCTGCAATTAAATATATTTACTATCTCGACGTTCATCCTACAATGGGTGATGGAACTAAAACAGTTGTGAAAGTGAAAAAATAAATTAGGGTAAATGTTGAACGCAGGGGAGCATCCCTCCAAATTAGCTCTATTTCTTTATTTTTTTATTTTATACCTCTTTACAGGGTGCACGGGTCATAAAAAAGAGTATTCCTCCTCGGAAGAAATGGATACTGTGAGAATGAACAATGGTGAGTATTGGGTTGGAAGTTTTTTGCGCGACACCTTAAAGGAAGGTAATTGGAGATTATTTTATCCAAACCATACATTAGAGATTCAAGTAAGTTATCATAACGGAAAGGAACAAGGATATTGTAAAGGATTTTATCCCTCTGGTAAGTTGAAATATGAAGGATTCTACAAGAACGGATTAAAAGATAGTAACCAGACTTACTATTACGAGAATGGTAATGTGGAAGAAAAATTTTTTGCTGACTCAGGAATAACTATGAGTGATAAATTCAATTATTATGAAACCGGTGGTTTAAAGGAGTACTTGTTTTATGATGAGAAAGGTGTAGGTAGATATCGTAGGAGATTTGATGAAAATGGAAAACTAGTGAAGACTGAGGGTAAAGCACTGCTGCATTTCGTTGCTAACAACAAGGATTCAGTTGAAGTAAATCAAATTGTAAAGGCTGCGGCCGTCTGTGCAAATCCGCCAGACTGTAAAAGGGTGTTGATTTTTTCGGAACAATCGGGTTTGCTACCTACCATAAATTTGTCTGATAGTTTGAAAAAGAACTATATTGAATTCTCATTTAAACCGACCAGGAACGGGACTTATAAAACGAAATTGGTTTTAATTATAACCGATGATAAAACTCACAATACTGAAGAATCATCTATTAACGACAATTTTATTGTTGTAAAATAAGTGAAGTCCCTGTAAGGCCGTCTAAAGTATGAAGTCAGTCGAAGGCGTCCTCCTTAATTCCCAATCATTTAGAGCATTTACCCTCTGGTTTGTGTCCACACAAACCAGACTCAACTTACCCTTTGTCTTGTCTTCGCGTAAACAACAAGATGAATCGTGTCAGCTATGACTTCAGCTTGCTTCTCTTAACAACTTACTCCCCATCTGTCGAGCGCGAATGTAGTTAAGCTTTTTGTACTATTGCCTTCGCGTTCGCCATGTTTAACCCAGCGCACGCGAATTGCTCACTCACATTGCTCAACGACATTCGCGCGCGTCGGTTGAGTCCATTCACGGCAGTTTTTATTGAATCATCGTGAGAATATTTTTGAAGTACCCCACATATCATCATATTTTCCATTGGAGAAACTCCTCAAAGGTTCCAGCATTCCGTGTGAATAGTAATTATATCCACCCATTTTATTTGCCATAGGGCTTGCAAGCATACCAAATAAAGGAAGGTTATTTCTTGATCTTTACATCCCAAAATGTCAACAATGTTCTCTTCGCCCACTTATTTAAGAGAGTCAAGTCCATTCCATATCCGGCTGCCCAACGAAACCATTTTTTTATAGAATAACTCCAATATACCCAACCAACTAGCAACCCTATAATAAGTCCTAAGTTCGCTCCGTAGTCCATTGATAAGAATATAAAGATTGTAAACAAGATAATTAAGATTGTAGGAATATTGATCCACAATTGTCCAACCATCATAATTTTAAATAAAGAAATCTTTCGGTGGTTTTTCACAATTTCTTTTTTTTACCGTGACGTCCTTCACTCATATTATGAGATTGCCAATAAATTAGTGATCTTATAAGCACCAAGAGGATAAAGAACAGAATAATAAACAGACCACGAACTTTTAAATCGTGAGTAAGTTTACCTCCGGATAAAAGATTAACTACTTCGAATAAGGCAAGAATGCAAATAATAAATCCAAAATAAATTATTATTTTATCGAATAATTTAACCACTCGCTTAATTACTTTTTGGTTGAATTATTTTACCCTCTGGTTTGTGTCCGCACAAACCGGAAACTATTTACATCCATCTGTCGAGCGCGAATGTAGTTAAGCTTTTTGTGCGATTGCCTTCGCGTTCGCCATGTTAAACCAGCGCACGCGAATTGCTCACTCAAATTTCTCAACGACATTCGCGCGCGACAGTTGATTTAGTCAAGATTAAAGCTTTATTCTATTTCATTGTCTGGAGTAAAGCCAAGATATATGCTTCGAGAAACATTTTCGCGTTTTACTAGTTCTCCGTCTGAAAGATATTCCTTATCAACACTAAATTCTGATTTGATAATTCTAAATCCAGTTCCATTTTTCACAGTCTGGTTTCCGCTTTCATCCCAATGATTTATTAGGAAAAAATTTCCATCTTTATATATCCATTCTTCTCTTACGCTTCCATTCTCATCATATTCAATCCCTGGTCCATCGTGCTTACCTTCTTTATAATTCGATTTAACGGCAATTTTTCCATTATCATGGTATCTAATGAATAAACCATGCTCGTTATCATTTAAATATTCTATTTCTTTAAAAATTGTTCCATCTTCATTATAGTAAAACCATTTTCCTTGTTTTCCAAATTGGTTTGAAAAACCGTATTCCTCTAACTGACCATTTTTAAAATATTTTTTTTCCTCTTTCATATTTTCTAGCGCCGTTGTTGGTTTACCCTATGGTTTGTGTCCGCATAAACCAGAAACTAATTACCTCTGTCTTGTCATCTGTCGAGCGCGAATGTAGTTAAGCTTTTTGTGCGATTGCTTTCGCGTTCACCATGTTTAACCCAGCGCACGCGAATTGCTCACTCAAATTTCTCAACGACATTCGCGCGCGACAGTTGATGCGTATTTTTAAAAATCACTTGAGGTAGTACTTATGTTTCTTGCTACATCAATCTCACATTTTAGTTTCCTATACAAACTCAGTTGGAGTATCTAAGAATGCCCAAGCTGCCTCGATGTTGATCCTCATCTGTTCTTTTTCATTATCAGTTATGGCAACGCTGGAGTATGGTTCATCCCAAAACTTAATTTCTGAAAGAGAAATAGACAATCTATACGGCTCGAATGCAGCTTCTTTATATATTTTTACTGAATGATTTCCTTCGCGGTACAACATAAAATCTTTGTCTATAACGGATACTTCAAAATCAGTATGTCGGACCCATTGATTGCCTAGTTTAGTAAACATTCTAAGAAAGGTTTAATGATAAATTATATTAACATTTACTAATCTCTCGAGCGCGAATGTAGTTAAGCTTTTTGTGCGATTGCCTTCGCGTTCGCCATGTTTAACCCAGCGCACGCGAATTGCTCACTCAAATTTCTCAACGACATTCGCGCGCGACGGTTGAGATGCCGTAAAAATGCGTAGTGTTGGTTTGTGGCTAGACAAATCAGATGATAATAATCATTAGCCGCATTGAATATCCTCATTAGTTGTCACTTGAAGTATTATCGAGTTTTGATAGAGTCTTATTTTCAAGATAACTTTTCAGTGAAACGATCTGCGCTTCTCGTAATTCTACTTTTCACAGCAATCTCAAGTGAATCATTTGCTCAAGCTGGAATTCTTGACAGCACCTTTGCCAAGAACGGAATCGACACCTGCTCTTCATGCGGCTTCATTTCAATCAAGTTTAATAGTAACGGAAAAATTCTCGGTGGCGCCTCATTTGATCCCCCTAATGACAGATTTGCCGTGACTCAAAGTAAGCAAAATGGCACTCTCGATAGCAGCTTCGGAATAAATGGTGTGACTGAAGTCCCTCAGGGAATAAATTCATACTATTATCCTTATTCCATTTCGGTGCAATCAGACGGTAAAATTATAGAAGCCGGAAATTGCTGGGATGGAATAAAACAAAAGTGGAGTTTTGTATTAGCACGTTTCGATACCACAGGTATAGTTGATAGTTCATTCAACAATGATGGCGAAGTTCTGACTTCATTCAACACGCTAGGCGCTTCAGATTACGGTTACGATGCAACAATTCAGTCTGATGGAAAAATTGTTCAAGTGGGTATGGGGATAGATAACTCGCATACTCATTATTTCGCCATTGTTCGATATAACCAAAATGGAACAATTGATAATTCGTTTGGTACTTCCGGAAAGGTATTAACTACTATTGGTAATGCGGCTCCCTATGCAAGGTCGGTTATTGTTCAACCGGATAGCAAAATTCTGGTTGGAGGATATTCGGCTTCTGCCGCATCCTTTCCTGTCTGTTTCGCTCTTGCCCGTTATAATTCCAATGGTTTTCTTGATAACGCATTTGGTACGGGAGGCAAGGTGACCACCTATTTTGGAGCAGGAGGATCGAGCGGCAATAATTTAGACGATGACGAAGCCTATTGCATAGCATTGCAACCGGATGGAAAAATAATACTCGCCGGCTACTCATATTTGGGATCGGACACCTTCACCACTTTTGCTTTGGCTCGCTATAACACAAATGGTTCGCTTGACAACACATTCGGAATCGGTGGAAAAGTGCGAATGCAAGTTCCAGGGTACAAAGGCAGTTTACTTAGAGCAATAACTCTTCAGGAGGACAATAAGATTATTGCAGTTGGCTCTTGTTGTAACATGGAACAATGTTATGATCAAAACTTTGTCGTCGCCAGATATAATACCAATGGCTTGCTCGATAGTACGTTTGGCACTAATGGAATAGTCATTTCTCAATTGGATGACGCGAGCAACGCTGCAAATTCAGTCATCACGCAATCAGATGGGAAAATTCTGGTTGGCGGAGGATCGATGAACTATGGTATTCTTGCGCGCTATCTTTCCGGATTAAATGTTGGAATTGTTGATTTAAACTCTGCAGGCAATTCTGTTTTCATTTATCCAAATCCAATTGAGCAAAATGCAACTCTGAAATACACTCTGCAAAATCAAGAGGCAATTTCCATTCGCTTGTTCGATGTTCAGGGTAAGATTATAAAAACGTTTATTGAAAATGAAAATCAGCGAGTGGGAGAACATCAGCAGGAGATTGTTTTACCGGATAATTTATCCTCCGGCTCTTACCTGATCGTGATCTCTGCAGCAAATGGAGGAAGAGTGACTATAAAAGTGGTGAAGTGATTCTTCTATTCCTGAATCCCGATTTTCCTTTCAAGAACAGTTCAGGACAAGAATGCTTCCATTCATAAACAAAGCGCTCACTTCATGGTTAAAAGTGAGCGCTCTATGCGTGTGAAACTTCAAATGTAGTCACTCCACCACCACCTTCGCCTCAAACACATGATCTCCCTCCCGGAGCATCAACATGTATTCTCCTTTGGCAATTCCATTGAGAGAAAGAGCAAGAGTATTGCTTCCTGCTATGGCCTTTCTGTTTTCCATAATTATAGTTCGGCCAAGTTGGTCAAGAAGTTGAATCACATAGCTTCCGCTTTCATAAGCATTAAATGAAACCGTCACGGCATCATTCGCCGGATTCGGATAAACATAGAGATAATTATAGTTGCTGCTTATGTTAGCAATGCCAACGCAAAGACTAACATAAATGACCTGAGATGTTGAGTTGGAACATCCGTTTGCATCCGTGTAGTAATAGGTGATGGTATCAATGCCCTCACCGGCATCAGGCGGACTAAGAACATTGCCGACCATTCCGTTGCCGCTGAAAGTTCCTCCCGGCGGAATACCGGTCAGCGCAATTCCTTCAGCATAAATGCAAGTTGTATCCGGCAAACCACTGAAGTCAACAGAAGGCAATGGATTTACGGTTACATCCTGAGTTGCAGTTCCCGAGCAGCCGGTAGGATTAGCTATAGTAACTGTATAGGTGGTAGTTATAGATGGCACTATAATTATGGAGGCAGTTGTATCACCGGTACTCCAGGCATAAGGCGGACCGCCTGCAGCAGTCAATGTTGTGCTTTCTCCGGCACAAATTGTTGTTAGCCCGCTTATGGTTACTGCAGGTGCGGGATTAACTATAACAGTAACCGGCACTACAACACTGCAACCATTGGCAATTATGCTATAACTATAAATAACACTTACAGGATTTGCTGTTGTGTCATAGAGTATTTCATTTGGATCGTTCGTTTGCGGATCGACGATCTCCGCATTGCTGATGCCATTTACTGCCGCACGTGTCCATGTAAATGTTGCGGATGTGTCGTTACTGGAAGGAGTGTATATGAATGCAGTACCGCTGCAAATTCCGGGTGGATTGTGAGAGCTGGTTAATATTGGATAAGGAGCAAATGAAACAGTGTCTGAAGCAATTCCATTCGCAATAACTACCAATGAAAAAACAGTGTCTGGTAAACCGGCAGGAAGTGTAAATAAAGTTGTGTCTGCCAAAGTATCAGTCATTATAGCAGTACGGTTCCAGTCAAACGTGCGAGCGTAATAAACATTGGAATCCTCAGTTAGTCTAATGATAGGATAGTTTGTTGCCATCTGCCAGTCGTCGCCATAAGACGCACCTTCAGAAATTCCGTTAAACAAAGTCCCGACGGCCATAAACGTATCACAATTAAGCTGTATGATTTTATTTATAGTTGGTTTGCCGGCTTCGAGCGGATCGCCATCAGGTTTATAGACATAATATTGTTTTGAATATTGATCAGCATACAATACTGAGCCATCTGGCAAATCGACCATACCTGTAAAATAGCAAGGTTCATTCACAGTTTGTCCGCCGGGTGGCGCATCAATTTGCGTATATGAGCTATCAACGTAATTAAATTCATAGTAAGAAGTTCCATATGCAAACAATGGCGGCGGTGCCTCAGAAACTGCAAGGAGCACTTTACCATTCACCAGCATTGCAGTAGCGGCATCAGGCGTTCCCTGTCCATTAGGCATATCGGGCCCTGCAGCCCAGGTGCCGGGGTTTCCTGACCCCGATGGAGTATAATAAGCGGTATGGCCGGTTGAACCCAGGAAGAATGCACGCCCGTCAGGAAGCATTAAAGCTCCCCCGCATTCATAACCATAATCATCGTAAAGACTCACAGGAACATCAGCATCTTGTATCCACTGATTTAATGAAGGGATGTAACGTTCAGAACTTGTGCTATGAATATTTACAAATAAAATACTGTTATCAGGAAGCTTTACCCAGGCTGATTCATTGTGACTGCCCAATGCTTCAGGACCGAAATTCCAATTGTTGCTTGCGGGATTGTAAATTATAGTGCCGGTCGAACCTCCAGCACCTACGAGCGCTTGCAGCACACGGCCGTCGGAAAGAATTTCAGTATTTGCATCACCGATGTAAAACCCGGTATATGGCGCAGCTGTCCATGAGTCGTTGAGGGGATCGTATACTTCAGCGCTGTTCCCTCCCGAACCGTATTCGCCCCCTGCAACATATACTCGTCCATCCATCAAAACCTGCGAAGAAAAATAAAGCCGACTGTCAATCATATTAGCTATGTGCGACCATGTGCCGTTAGCATAGCTTCCATGAATATCAGGAGTGAGACGATCATAATTATTCCCGATCCAATCGAAACCACTGCTGAAAGATTTACAAATCACTGAGCCATCAGAAAGAAGCAGCATGCCTCCTCCGTTTGAATCCGGTGCAAGCGTGGCGACGGGAATCCATGTTCCCTGCGCCAAAAGATTTTGATTATCGAAAGTAAATGCTGCAACTATTGTTATAATCAATGCTGCTACCCGCAAATTAATCAGTTGCTTCCTGCATCGGCGATCAGCTTCGGGTATTTTCCGGGTGTGTTGTGCCGGGTTAGTCTTAATTGAATGAGGAAAAAGTTTGCTCATACTTTTTTTAATTTATTTCAGTGAATAGAATTTTCTCAGAATTCTTGTGACATTCAGAAGGAGAATTACAGTTGAAACTGCATCACAAAATAATCAGAATCGAGAAGCAAAATACACTTTCTTTTTTGTGGAATAGACAAAAAATGAATAAGCGATCGGGATGCGGGACGATCCGCCAACAAGGCAAAATGCAGCCTGCTAGATATTTACTCTTATTGAACTCCACCAGCTCATCGGAATAAAATAAGGCAAGGTGAAAATTCTCCTCCACTGGATTTTTTCGAGGGAAAAAGGATGATGAATGAATTTCTTTATTGACTGTATTCCCTGCTCGCGGCGGAATTTTTTGTGAATGTGCCGGTGTAGTCGCTTGTAGAATTGCGGTGAATAGGTGGCGCGATACATCATGGCAAGATCATCGGAATCGGTCCAGTTCGATTTTGATTTCAAATCTTCTTTCACCAGTTCATAAAATTTTGTTCCCGGCAGCGGATATGAAACGCTCACGCCAATATCATCAGGCATAAGATCGAACAACATTTTTTTTGTGAGGTCAATGTCCTCTTTTGTTTCGCCGGGATAACCGAACTGAAGAAAGAATGCCGGCTTAATGCCATGCTTGCGAAGTAACCTTGTCGCTTCATGAATCTGTTCCACCGTAGTTCCTTTATCCATTGCATCCAATATTTTTTGTGAGCCGCTTTCTGCACCTACCCAAACTGTATCGCAACCGGCTGCGGCAAGCGACAGGATATTATTTTCCTCGAGCAGAAGATCAACTCTGCATTGAATTTTGAATTTGAAATGCAGGGTTTCTTTCTGTACCAATTCGGAAAACTTGTTGATCCATCCGGGCTTCAATCCAAAGATGTCGTCACAAAACCAGAAATGATCGGGATGAAATTTTTCGATGAGAAATTTGATTTCTGCCACCACATTTTCCGGCGAGCGCGAGCTGTAACGATTGCCATAAATCGGCTTTGCACACCAGTTGCATTTGAAAGGGCAACCGCGCGTCGTAACAATGTTCATGGAGAAATAACCGTTCTTCTCTATCCACTTTCTTTTATACAAATCGATATTGACCAGATCCCATGCGGGCACCGGTAATTTATCGAGATCACGCAACACGTCACGTTTCGGCGTTTCGAAACAGATTCCGTTTTTCTGAAAGCAGATTCCATTGACCTTTTCAAGATTTTGTTCATCGATTGCCAGCGCTCGCACCAATTCAAGCAATGTAATTTCTGCTTCGCCTTTCACAATGAAATCGGCTCCTTTATCCAGATACTCTTCGAAGTGATCAGTTGCGTCGCTGCTTGATACTATCACCGTGCATCCGTTTTCTTTCGCCCGATGAATCATTTCGAATGCGGCCTCTCGCATATTGGTAAGGCACATCTTCGTGAGATAGTTGAAGCCATCATCGCAAATGATGAAAAGTTGCGGACGCTGGGTATGGAACAAAGAGCGAATTTCATCAGAGGAATTGCAGAAGGTCGTGTCGAAGAACTTCACTTCAAATCCATTTTCTCTCAATATTGACGCGGCATACAACGTTCCCAGCGGAGCATAGGGCTGCATCAATCTCTTTTGCTTGGGATCGAGGTAAAGGAAATAAGAATTTGCCAGGAGAATGTTTGCCATAATTCGCGCAGTTAAATCTCGATCGCTGAGGAGTCGTTCAATTGCAGTTCAAATTCTTCTTCAAATTTGCTGATGCGTTCATCATATGCTTTCAATACGTGGAATTGAAATCCCTGCGGATGATGTTTGGACACAGAACGGCGGGAACGCATGTTCAATTCAAATTCATGATGCGGCTGCGAGCCGAATTTTTTTCTCCAACGCCTGAGTGTGCTTTTAAAAAAAAATTTATCGAGCCATTCACCCAAATTTCCGCCCAGTAATTTTTCGAGGATTCGGCGGAGCGCAGGATCTGAAGTTTCGAGTGTTCCGTTATGAACGCGTGGATGACAATTTGGGAAAAATGATTTTACCCAATTGTTTTCGCGGTAAAAATTTCTGTACAGCTCATAGTTGTAAGCCGGCAGCAACGTAACAATTTCTGTAGCCGTGAAAATATTTTTGTCAGGAATCTCGAGACTTTCAGTGTCAATGAAATAATTCACACAGAAATATTTTTTCGAATTCAGAAGAAATATTTTTTTGAAAAACACGAGCAGGGTCCTGCAAATCCACAGACGGTTCGGCTCTGTGATGATGAAAAAATCTGCATCACAACTCGCATCAAAATAATTTTTAGAGAGCGAACCGGAAATGCAGACTCCGCGAACAAACGGGAAATTTGAAATCAGTTTGGCCCGGCGATAAACTTTTTTCATCACCTCCTTTGCAGACTGATTTCCATTTAACCGTTTCAAAAAAATTTCTTCTGAATCGCGTACTGAGTAGAATCGCTCGTAACGAAAAACTTTTCCCTGTAAATACAAATCTCTAAGCGTGACTTCCACCGCTTCAACATCGCAATCTTTTTCGGAACAATTGCGTGCGATTTCTTCAGCCGTTAGCGGATAGTTAAACAGATCATAGTAAATCAGCGCCCGCAAAATTGCTGTGATCAGTGTTTCTGATGGCTGTGCAGCGGAGGAATATGAAGTTGCGGTATTCAAGCGGGAGTCAATTGCGGGAGTCAACTTTTTCTGCACTCAAAAATGAAATTCCGCTCCAGCCAAAAATGTTTTCGATCCCGCTCCTCAAGATTCCATTTGTTTTCATTGGCTAAATTTCGAATGGTGAAAATATCGCAATCTTCTGAGAGCACCATAATCACCTTACTGTCCGCATGTGTAAAGTCGCTGAGTCGGGAAAAAAGCTTTCTGAAGTATTCAAAGTCTTCGCCGCAGTTCCATGCCAGTTGCCATTCCTCCGTCACTTTTTTCGGAAAGTACGGCGGATTGATAACGATGAAATCGAATGACTGCTTCTGAATTTGTTCCAGTACATCGCTCTTGATAATTTCAATTTTTGAAGATAGTGCCCTGCGATTCACTTGCAATCCCGCCAGTGCATCCGCACTCCAATCACTGGCAGTCACAAGAGCGCCTTTCTTTTCCGCGATGAAGGAAATCAATCCGCTTCCGGCACCGGGCTCGAGGAGTGATTTATTTTTCAAATCAAAATTTTCAAGATAGCTGAGCAAATATTTTGTGCTGAAGAATAATCCGGGATGAAAAACGCCGGGAAAAATCTTGAGAGTAATTCCGTAAGCGGAATATGATCGCTCTTTGCTTAAGTAGCGAAGCGTAAGCGGGCGGGCAATGCGGGAAGAAATTTTCCGGATGAGATTCTTCACGCAGGCAAATTAGAAAGAAGAAACTTGTTAGGTCGACACTACTTCACCCGCAATTTTTCCCCTATGGCAAGATCATTCGAGCTGAGCTGATTCATTTGTTTCAATGAATCCACACTGATGTCATATTTTTTTGAGATGCTGTAGAGAGTGTCGCCTTTGGCCACGATGTGAAACTGTTTGGTGGAAGCGGGGAATGATTTAGCTGTGCCTTGGTTGTTCTGATTGCTTTCATCGATGAGTTTCGGCGGGGCATCGCGGTCATCACGCAGGTAAATAATTTCTCCGGCGGCAGGTTGTGTTCCGTCCTTCATCAGATTTTTTTCATAGAGTTTATCGAGCTGAATTCCGTGCTGCTGAGAAATTGAGTACATCGTCTCGCCTTCCTTCACCGTGTGAAATTTTTCATCGCCATGATTTCGCTTAGGCTGAATATAAATTCGGTCTCCCGGCTTCAGTTGTGAAATATCTGTTGCATCATTGTATCGCATCAGCCGTTTCATTCCAATCTCATACGTTGTGGCCAGCTGATTAAGCGATTCTCCCTGCAGTAAATTCACACACTTGATATCGTTGAAAACATAGACGCGGTCTGCGGCGGATTCTTTTTGCATTGAAGATTGAATCACGTCATCTCGCTGAACAATCGATTGTTTCTGCTCCGCAGATTGATCAGAGTCACTCTTGTTGATCTGTGCAAACCATGCTGCGCGATCATCTTCATTCAAATCCCACTGATGTAAATCATAATCTTCAATGCATTTGATAAGAACGTCAGCATACTTAGGATTCGTGGCGTAGCCGCACGATTTCAATCCGCGCGCCCACGATTTATAATCGAGCGAATCATAGGTGAAGAGCACAGAATACCGTTGCCGTGTTTTCAAAAAATCAGAATGATCACGGAAACTCTGGGCAACGGAATCGTATTTTCTGAAGCATTCATTTTTTCTGTCATCATCATAAATGAATCCTTGCCCGGTCCAATCATCATGGCATTTAATTCCGAAATGATTGTTGGCCTGCGTCGCCAATGGACTTTTTCCCGCGCCCGATTCTATGATGCCCTGGCCGAGGGTAATGCTGGCAGGAATTCCCGTGCGGTGCATTTCTTCGATGGCAAGACCTTTGTATTGTGCAATGTAATTTTCAACATCCTGCGGATCATAATTCTGCGCATGTACATACATGATGCACACGAGGAATAAAACGTAGATCGAAAATATTTTCTTCACTTCAGTTTATTTCTTTCTGATCATCATCACTCCATCGCGAATGCTCACCAAAACATTTTCTACGCGATCATCGCTCTGAATTTTATCGCTGAACGAGACGAGCGCTTTGGTTTCCTCATCAGGACTTTCATCCGCCACTTTGCCGCTCCACAAAACATTGTCGGCTAAAATCAATCCGCCGCTTCTCACTTTGTCAAAAACAAGATCGTAGTAGCGTGAATAATTTTCTTTGTCGGCATCAATGAAAACCAAATCGAAAATCAAATTGAGCTTAGGAACAAAATCAACGGCATTGCCAAGCAGATATTTTATTTTTTTCGAAGCACCCGCTTTCTCAATGAATGATCGCACCATCGTTTCCAGTTCTTCATTCACATCGATGGTGTAAACCATGCCGCCTTCTTGTAATCCTTCACTCAAACAAATTGCTGAGTAACCCGTGAATGTTCCGATCTCTAAAACATTTTTTGGCTGAACCAGCTTGCTCAGCATGCTCAGAAATCTGCCCTGCACATGTCCGCTGAGCATTTGCGGCATATAAATTTTAGAGAACGTTTCACGCTCGAGCTCCTGCAGAACTTTGTCAGGCTGTTTTGTGTGCTGCACGATGTATCGCTCAAGCTCTTCAGGGAAAAAATGCATGATGCAAAATAATTTCAGAATGAGAGCAGAATTGCAATTCGGCTTTTTCTCTTCTTCACAGAAAAAAATCAGTTGACTTAAATTGTAAACAAGATTTTCATTGGAGATGAAGCAGCGCCACATTCTCGATGTGCTGCGTCTGCGGGAACAAATCAAACGGCCTGATCTTTTCCACTGAGTATTTTGAAGAAAGCATCTGGAGATCGCGCGCCTGCGTTGCAACATTGCAACTCACATAAATAATTTTCTCCGGTGAAAGTTCGAGGAGCTGTTTCACGACCGATTCGTGCATACCCGCGCGCGGCGGATCTGTGATCACAACATCCGGCTGGCCAAATTCAGAGTAGAAATTTTCATTGAGAAGTTTTGCCGCATCGGCAACGTGGAAAGAAACATTGGTGATATTATTCAGAGTAGCATTCACTTTGGCATCTTCAATTGCCTGATCAATCGATTCAATGCCGATCACTTTTTTGCATTTGTCCGCAATGAAAAGTGCGATGCTTCCTGTTCCGGAGTAAAGATCATAGATAAGTTCATTTCCGTTTAACGCAGCAAATTCTTTCACACATGCATAAAGTTTTTCTGCTTGCCTGGTGTTGGTTTGAAAAAATGATTTGGCGCTGATTCGGAATTTCAAATTACCAATTCGTTCGAAAATGAAATCGTTTCCCGAATGCGTGACGATGTCAAGATCATAAATCGTGTCGTTCTTTTTTGAATTGATCGTGTATTGAAGCGAAGTGACTTCAGGAAATTCTTTTTTTAGAAACTCCATAAGCGCGGAAATTTTCTCCCTGTCATTCACGGCAAAAACCACGAGCACCATCACTTCACCAGTCGTACAGATCCGGATCATGAGATTGCGCATGAGCCCGGTTTGTTTTTTCAAATGGAAATATTCATAGTTGTTTTCCGAAGTGAATTCTTTTACAGCTAATCGAATTCGATCAGACAATTGCGGTTGAAGCTTGCATGACTTCACATCAAAAACGCGATCAAATGCTCCGGGAAGATGAAAGCCGAGCGCAGGATATTTAATTTTTTCAGGATTGTTATGCCATTCATTGCTTATTTGCCACTCGCGGTGGGCAAATGTGAACTCAAGCTTATTTCGGTAGCCGCGATCGATTTCACAACCGACAATCGGCAACGCTTCTTTCGGAAAAATTTTCCCCAGCCGTTGCAGTGTTTCAGCTACAGACCATTCTTTGTAACGAAGCTGCGTTTCATATTTCATGTGCTGCCACTGGCATCCGCCGCAATAACCGAAGTGCCGGCAAAAAGGATTTTGTCTATCAAAAGATGGTACAAGAATTTCTGTCGCCTCTGCTTCAATCCAATCTTTTTTATTGCGAATAACTTTTGCATTCACTATTTCACCGGGCAGTGTTCCTTTCACAAAAACAATTTTTCCCTCATGGCGGGCCAGGCATTTTCCTTCATTCGCGAAAGATTCAATCCTGAGATTTTCAATCAGAAAACTTTTCGGCATGCGCGCCGAAATTAAACACAGTGTAGATGAATGAGCCGAAAACAAAAAGCTCCGACAAAAACCGCCGGAGCTTTCCTTTTTTCATGGCTGCTAAAAATTAATATCTCGTGCGTCGCGGATGTACCACCACAACATGATGCGGCACAGGATACGGATGAATATAGACCGGACTCCGTACCACTACTGACGGACCCCAATACCACGGATCATAATAGAATCCGCCATAGAAGCCGGGTAGCGGCCGCGCCACGTACACAGCGCCGTTTGATTGAATAAAATCTGTGAGATTGTTTACGCGATCAACAACAATTGCATTGCCGTCATCATCAGTTTTCACGAGGTAATCACGTTTTCCGCAGGCAATCACATAATCATTGCCCTTGTGCCAAAGCACATTCTGTTCACTCAGATTTACTGAGGTTCCTATTTTGAGTTTGGGATTGTCATCATTGGTGGCTGCTTTGGAAAAATCTGCGGCAGCAAAAAGAATCACCAAACTCACCATTAAAATTCTAACCATCCTTTTCATGGTTTGATGATGTTTTGTATCGGCACATGAATTCGATTTTGCATTCTGAAACCTGAATCAACCGGATTCATTTGCCGAGCTGTTTGAAAATATTTTCCAGGTTTCACGATCTATCTTTAACACGAAGCAAGTGCCAAAGAAAACATGGCACCTGTCACTTTAGCTTTTTCTTAACAGTCTCCAGCAGAAGCGATTTCAACCATACGATTGTTCATGGTTTCAGGCAGAAAAAATTTGAATTCATCAAAGAGCCGTGCGCTTGATATTCTGTTTTATGCCGGGTAAAAACTGTCAATTCGCAGGAGCCTTCATAGTTTGCCTAAAAAGTTTATTTTTGCGCCTCCCATAAAAAACCAATCCGTCATAGTAAATCCCCTATGAAAAAAGTTCTATCATTCATGGCAGCCGGTGTGTTGTACATGCAGTGGGCAGTTGCTCAAGCGCCCAATTACAATCCTAGCAGTGTTCTTTTCACAGCCGGTAATGAGCAAGTGACAGCCGGAGAATTCGTGAAAGTCTACCAGAAAACAAACGTGAGCGGCGAGGCTGATTTTTCAGAAAAGTCGCTGCGTGATTATCTCGATCTCTATGTCAACTTTCGACTGAAGGTGAAAGAAGCGAAAGACATGAAGATGGATACTACGGCCGCTGTGCTCAACGAATTCAAAACGTACCGCAGCAAGCTCACACCATCGTATATGTTCGACACGAGTTTGATTCGACAGGCTTACACCAGAATGCAGACCGAAGTTCACGTGGAGCACATTCTCGTGAAACTTGATCCTAATGCATCACCGGCTGATACGTTGAAAGCCTTCAAGCGTATTTCCAATTGGCGTAAGCTTCTCACAGATCCTAAGAAGAAAGTTGACTTCAATCAGTTTGCCGCTGATTCATCCAATGATCCTTCGGCAAAAGATAATCGGGGCGATCTGGGATGGATCACCACGCTGCAGGTCATTTATCCTTTTGAAACGGCCGCTTACAATTTGAAACCGGGACAAATCAGCCAGCCCGTGCGTACTCAATTTGGTTACCACCTTATCCGGGTAACGGAAACTCGCCCATCTCAGGGAACTGTCACTGCCTCCCATCTCTTCATCAAAGTGCCGCAAAAAGCAACAGAAGAAGATCAGCAAAAGGCGAAAGCCACAATTGATTCACTTTATAATTTGCTGAAGCACGGAGCTAACTGGGATGATCTCGTAAAGAACAATTCTCAGGATAAAACCACTGCTGCAAACGGTGGTCAGCTAAAACCGTTCACCACCGGACAAATGGTTACTGAATTTGAACAAGCAGCATTTGCCCTGAAGAATCCGGGAGATATTTCGGAACCCGTAAAAACGAAATTCGGATGGCACATCATTAAGCTCGTTAAGAAAGATCCGATCGGATCATACGATCAGGTGAAAGATGATATCAAGAAGAAAATTGAAAACGGTCCCTGGAAAGATTATGCGAAGCAAAGTTTCATCAGCAAAAGAAAAATCGAATACGCTTTTAAAGAAATGCCCGCGGCAAAGCAAGCTCTGTTTGCTAAAATTGATTCTCCACTTTTGAAAGGAATGTGGAACGATTCCACAATCACGAAGATGAAGATGAATGCGCCCGTGTTCTCTCTCACCGATTCGAAGTGGGTTCCTGAAACAAAAAATTTCACGCAGGCGGATCTGGCTGACTTCATTGAGAAAAATCAACGTAAATATTTGGCCAGTAAAATCGGGAAAGATGCAATTCTAAATCAACTGTACGATCAATTTGTGAATGCAAGCGTCACTAATTTTGAAGATTCTCGACTCGAAGCAAAAAATCCACCGTTCAAAGATTTGATGGATGAATACATGAATGGTATTCTGCTTTTCGATCTGGCCAGCGACAAAGTGTGGACGAAAGCAGTTGAAGATACGGTTGGATTGAAAGCATTCTATGAGCAGAATAAGAACAATTACATGGGGCAGGAGAAAGCGCAGGTGACTACCTACACATGTAAGAATCAGGCAGTAGTTGATCAGGTAACAAAGATGATGGGTAAGACTGCAGACAAAGATTTACTGGCCAAGCTCAACAAGAAGGACACATCAAGCCTTAAGATTTCTTCGGACACTTTTGAAAAAGGAAAAGGAAGTGAGATTGAAAAACTCGGATGGGGTGCTGCAGGACAAACCTACACGGTAAAAGGCGACTCATCCAACCCCGACATTCGCATATTGAAAATCACACAAATTCTACCTCCGGCACCCAAGCCGCTGAACGAAGTGAAGGGTTATGTGGTGGCCGATTACCAGGAGAGTTTGGAAAAACAATGGATCGCTGATTTGAAACAGAAATACCCCGTCACCATCAATGAGCAGGTGTTTCAATCGTTGGTGAAGAAATAATTTTTGAGTTCACGATAAATTTTTTGCAGCACAGAAATCATTTCTGTGCTGCATTCATTTTCAGAAGTACATTCGAAATTCAATTCAATGAAGCACGCAGCAGGATTTGCTTGTTTGTTTTTCATTCTTTCCGGTTGCAATTTCTTTAAGAAATCGCCTGACAAGAATCAGCAGGTGATTGCGCGCGTATATGACAAATATCTCTACCAATCCGATTTGAAAGGTGTGGGCGGCGGCGCAGCTTCGCGAGACGACAGCATTCAGGCAGTTCGTAATTATGTTGACAGTTGGATTCGCCACAACCTGTTGCTTCGCTATGCGCAGGATAATCTTCCCGATGAAGAGCAACGGCTTAACGACCGGTTGCGCGATTATAAAGAGTCATTGCTGATTTACCAGTATGAAAATGATTTAGTGAATCAGAAGCTTGACACCACAGTAAGCGACACCGACATTCAGAAATATTACAACGAGAATTCGGATGCCTTCACGCTTAAAAACGACATCGTTAAGTTCAAATACGTGATGCTTCCCGCCACTACAATCGTGCGGCTCGATTCCGTGCGTGCCTGGTTGCGCAACATGAATGATTATAACAAACCGAAACTCCTCGGCTTCTGCAAACAATATGCAACGCGCTTTTCAATCAATGACAGCACATGGAATAATAAGGATGATCTTGCATCGTTCCTTCCCGTGAATAAAATCAACATCACTTCGGCATTAATTTCAAAAAATTATCTCGAGGCGAGTGATTCGGGATTTGCCTATCTGATTAAGTTCGATGATTACCGTGTGAAGGGAAGCAATGCGCCGGTAGATTTTGTGCAGAATGAAATCATCAGCATTCTTCTTAACCAGAGGAAAATTGATTTCATCAGCCGAATTCACAAAAGCATTTACGATGATGCATTGAAGGATGGTGACTTTGAAATTTACATGGATGAAGGAATCAAAACAAAGAAGTAAAATTTCATTGCCTGAAAAAATTTTGCGGAGCAGAAGCAACGGGTTGAATTGGCCGCAAACCACAGTGTTCGTCGAAAATGATTTTTGCCGAGTAATTTTGTTCGCTCTTTTGCGATTGGATTAAAGAATTCTTATTTGAAATCATGAACCGGAGTCGTAGCATTTTTTTCTTGATCATCCTGTTGCTGAGTGAAATTTCTTTCGCACAGCCTCAACTTGCCGATAAAGTGGCCGGCATTGTGGATGATCGCATTGTGCTCTGGTCAGACATTGAAGCGCAGTATCAGCAGTACGCGTCACAGGTGCAAAAGCCGCTACCGGCAGATTTTAAATGTCAGCTTCTTGATCAGGAGCTCACGGACAAGCTGCTTGTGCGTCAGGCGGAGATTGACAGCGTAACTGTGACGGATGAAGAAGTGGAATCAAAACTCGACGAGAATGTCAAGGCATTCTCCAATGCGGCCGGTTCTGAAGAAAAATTGGAACAGTACTACGGAAAATCAATTGTCGAAATCAAAGATGAATTCCGAAATGATATTCGTGATCGACTGGTTTCGCAAAAGGAAAGGGAATCGATTGTGAAAGATGTGAAGGTGACGCCATCTGACGTTCAAGCTTTTTTCAACAAAGTTCCGAAAGACAGTTTGCCGTATTTCAATTCCGAACTTCAGGTGGGTGAACTTATTGTGTATCCAAAAGTGAATCCGCAAGTAGAGGAATATTCAAAGCAAAAAATACAGGACCTGCTCACACGAGTGAGAAACGGAGAAGACTTTGCAGCACTTGCAAGCGCTTATTCTGATGACCCCGGAAGTGCAGACCAGGGCGGCGATCTCGGCTTTGTGAATCGAGGAGAAATGGATCCCGATTTTGAAGCTGCTGCATTTGCGCTTAAGCAGCCGAATGAAATTTCTGATGTCGTAAAATCGCAATTCGGGTATCATATCATTCAACTCATTGAGCGGCGCGGCGATCGTATTCACATTCGGCACATCCTCATCAAACCGAAAATCACTTCGGCAGATATTGCCACAGCGGCGAATTATGCTGACAGTATTTACAATCTCATTCAGTCGGGAAAATATTCTTTCGAGAAGGCAGTTTCGAAATTCAGCGAAGATGACTATACAAAAGATAATGGCGGGCTGTTGGAAAATCAGAATGGTGGTGATGCTACACAATTTGAACCCGAAGATCTTGCATCGTATGATCAAACACTTGTTCCCATTACTGACACGCTTCAGGTTGGAGCAGTTTCGCATCCGTCAGCTTTTCATACAAAACAAGGGCAAGCGGGTTTTAGAATTGTGTATTTGAAATCGCGAACCAAACCGCATCAGGCCAATCTTACTGACGATTATGATCGCATTCAGCAAATGGCGTTAACTCAGAAACAAGTTGACACAGTGAACAAGTGGTTGCGTGAGCGAATTGCGAAGTCTTATATTTTCGTCGCACCTGAATATAAAAATTGCAAAGTCATAGAGAAATGGATCAGCAACCAACAACAGTAGCGTACAAGAATGATGCGGCCGCCGTAGATGGTTTGGCAGAAGCATATCGCAATCTCACTGCAGAAATCGGGCAGGTGATTGTAGGCCAAAATGAAGTCATCGAGTATGTTCTCACTTCGATTTTTTGTGATGGTCACAGTTTGCTTGTCGGCGTGCCCGGGCTGGCAAAAACTTTACTCGTAAAAACCATCGCCGATGTGCTCGATTTAAGTTTCAAGCGAATTCAGTTTACGCCTGACCTTATGCCGAGTGATATTATCGGTTCGGAAGTGATGAATGAGTCGCGGCAATTCTATTTCAATCGCGGGCCGATTTTCGCTAACATCATTTTGGCTGATGAAATCAACCGCACGCCACCAAAAACTCAAGCAGCTTTGCTCGAGGCGATGCAGGAGCGCAGTGTAACTTTCGCAGGAGAATTACACCGGTTGCCGTTGCCGTTTTTCGTTCTTGCCACACAAAATCCTATTGAGCAGGAAGGAACATATCCGCTTCCCGAAGCACAGCTCGATCGTTTCATGTTTAACATCAAACTTGACTATCTTACGAATGACGAAGAGCTGAGCATGGTGAAGAACACCACAGCATTACGCCAAACAGAGCTGAAAAAAATTATTTCGGCATCAGACATCAAGTTCTTTCAGCAACTCATTCGGAAAATTCCAGTGCCGGATAACGTGATGAATTACGCAGTGGCACTCGCCCGCAAATCACGTCCCGGACAAAGCGAAACGCCATCCATGATCAACGATTATGTTTCGTGGGGCGCCGGTCCGCGGGCGTCACAGTTTTTGGTTTTAGGCGCGAAATGCCATGCGGCCATTCAGGGAAAATACTCTCCTGACATTGAAGATGTGAAAGCAGTAGCGACTCCGGTTCTTCGCCACCGCATCATCCGCAATTACAAAGCAGAAGCCGAAGAGGTGAGCATTGAAGAAATTGTGTCGAAACTTCTCTGAGAATCTTCATTCATTGTCGCTAGCTTTCGGCAATGGTTTCCGTGGCGCAGGTTGTTGTCAAATGGGTTTTGCTGATTGCGCTGAATGTGCAGGGTAGTTTCATTACTTCAGATTATCTCCAAAATGCGTATGTGATCACGAAGGAGAATTCGCTCGTAAAATATGATTCCACAGGGAGAAAACTTTTCACTTATAATGCCACTCGGCGTGGCTCGCTTCAATTTGTTGATGCCACAAATCCGTTGAAACTTATTCTTTCCTATCCTGATTACGGAAATATTGTGATGCTCGATAACACGCTTTCTGAAGTTGGAACCATCAACCTTAAACTTATCGGAATTCTGAATTACAAAACCGTTTGCTTCTCATCCCGCGATAATAATTTTTGGGTGTATGATGAAGATGATTACAAGCTGAAGAAAGTTGATCGGAACGGAAACATCATTCTTGAAAGCACCGATATGCTGCTGCAACTGGGTGAAATGATTCATCCCGTTTACATGCAGGAGCAGAATCAATATCTGTTCGTGAGTGACACCGCGAAAGGGTTACTCGTCTTTGATCTTTACGGAGTTTACTACGAAACACTTCCCTTTAAAAAGGTAATGAAATTTCAGGTGATCAATGATCAGATTTATTTTCTGCAGGGTGATCACTTGCATGCTTACCAAATGAAATCGCTCAATGAGAAAAATATTGTTCTTCCGGAAAACAGGAATACAGCTGATGTGCGATTAGAGAATAACCGGCTATACATTCTCTCCTCGGATTCGCTGATGATTTATCGTTACTGAAAATTGCGTATCACTTCTTTGCGGAAAAAATTATTGCCCTTCATCTTCATCCGTTTCACCGTCAGTCATGTGAAGAAGATCAAACAAGCCATTAAGGTTATAAGCGTTGCGGTTATACTTGTTACTGAGTACCGCCACACAAATGCCGCGATCAGGACGGCGATCAAAAACAGAATTGTATCCGCGCCACCATCCATTGTGATAGATGAGTTTTTCTCCGTTGGGAAATTCTTTCAAGCGCCAGCCGAGTCCGTAATTTCTGATACCGGGTTTTTCATAGCTGTAACCTTTGTACGCTTCATCTAGAGTTTCTTTTTTCAGCAGCAAACCATGATCGAGCGCCTGATCGAAAAGAAATAAATCATAGGGAGTAGAATAAATTCCTTTGTCGCCGACAACACCATCATAAGGCACTGCCGGCAGGCGACTCCAGTGTGAACCTTTATAGTCAAATGTTTTATTGGGAGAAACCTGATCGTCCTTTGCATTGCAAACAAACGTGTAATGCATGTGGCAAGGACGAAAAATGTTTTCATTCATGAATTGTGAATACGATTCACCGCTCACTTTTTCAATGATGAGTGCAAGCAGTGCATAATTTGTGTTGCAATATTCAAAATGATGACCGGGAGATGACTGCAACGGCGGTTTATTCCTGATGAAATAATCAAGCACTTGCTGATTGCTGATGAATGAATCTGCAGGAATTCGCAATGAGTCGAAGAGATAAACATAGTTTCCTAATCCCGATCGGTGACTGAGCAACATGCGAACTGTAATGCTATCATAAGGAAACCCGTCTAAATATTTCGAAACGGGGTCGTCAAGATTTAATTCATCTTTGTCGCGAAGAATCAGAACTGCTGTGGCCGTAAACGGTTTACTTGCTGATGCAAGTTGAAACTGCGATGAATCAGTGAGTGATTTTTTTGATTCAAACCGCGCATAGCCGAATGAATTTTGATAAATAATTTTTCCGTGATCAGCCACAAGCACGCTGCCATTGAATCCCGCTTTCTTCACCTTGTTTTTGAAGAAAGTGTCGATGCTGTTCACCAGCGATTGTTCTGACTTTGAAAGCTCAACAGATTTTTCCCAAGGATAGAGTTCTGATTCCTGAAACGGAGGAACAGCACTGTGCGAGGCGCATGCACACATAAAAGAAACGACGATATAATGAACCAGCAGATGCTTCCGCTTATAAGCCCGTGATATTGTTAAATGAGTTTTCAAAACGGAAAAATAAATTTCTTGAGTGCGAATCTATCTCTCAAAATTCTTTTGCACTGAGTTAAGAAATCAACACCGGATTTTAATTTGATGAGTACTTGGCTTTCTTTCGTGCGAAGAAACAAATTGTCTTTTTAATCTGACCCGATTCTTAAATCCCGTTCCCGGGTTTTATGCAGTAGATTTTTCTTCATAGGGTAAGAATCAGAAATAAGAAATCACTAGCGTTCATTGCAGAAAACGTAAATTGGGCCTTTATAAAATAGTGACTACACCCGAATAATTCAGAATACAAAAAGCATCTCTATGAAGTTTGATACACTATTACGATGTCTCACATTTCTTTCATTCATTCATATTGTCTTTGATCATGAATCATTCGCTCAATGTATGATCAACCGCCCTCATCCATCAGTCACTTCATTTTCGAGTTGCGATATTACCATTCATTGGCACCCGGTTAATAATGCTGCCTATTACAAAGTGGAGTACAAAGTGTCCGGTGCTGCCCAGTGGAATGTTGTTTCGGGGAATATCACTGATACTACGTATACTTTCACCGGCCTTCTGTCATCGATAAAATACAAGCTGGCCGTGGGCGCATTTTGCGCCAATAATACCACATCCGGTTTCAAGACCATTACAAGATCAACTTTGGCAGTAACAGTTCCGCAGACTGTTATTGTTTCTCAGCCCTCCGGAACAACGGTGACTGTTTCCTGGACTGCACACTGCAGCACGCAAGAGTTCAATCTCCGCTACAAACAGTCGCAGACTGCAACATGGACGGTGATTAAGTCCATAACCAGTTCTCCCTATGTAGTTGACAGTCTTCATCCAAATACTGACTATGATTTTTCAATTCAGGGGCAAAATGGGAATCACAAGTCGCAATGGAGTGCGACCGTTTCTGCGAACAGTGGCAACGTCACCGTTCCGAAATCCAGACCGAATTTTATTGTGTACCTGATGGACGATGCACGGTATGATCAGTTTAAACCCAACGGCGGGCCTTCATGGTTCAACACACCGGCCATTGACCAGATTGCGAATGAAGGAATCAATTTTGTGTATACGTTTCCTACTACTTCAGAGTGCGCACCGAGTCGTGTTTCATTTTATTCCGGGCTTTATGCTTCCAAGCACGGAGCCATCGATAATATGACAAGGCATTTTCCAAACATTCCTCTTATCTCACAGATTTTACAAAGTGCAGGTTACTACACGGGATTTGTCGGCAAGTACGGCCAAGCTCAAAATACTCCTGAAGGATTTAACTGGTGGGCAACTTCCAACGGAGATATTTATATGAACGCTGATTACACCATTAATGGAGTTGACACGGTGATTCAGGGACATATAACTGACGTTTATCAAAATCTGGCAATGACATTTTTGAACACTGTTCCGCAGGGCAAAAAATTTCTTTTGTTTTTTAACACGCGCGTTCCTCACGAGCCCACTGTTCCGCGAGATCAGGATCTGTCACTTTATCTCAATGACACGGTGCCCTTTCCGGGTAACTTCTATAAGTATTCTGTGAACTATCCTTCTTATTTCTATTCAGGTCACAGGCATTTGTGGCCGGATGATAGTCTCGGAACTGTTACTGCAAAACTCAGCGATTTTCAGTGTCTGTATGGTGCGGAAGTGAATATGGAAGCTTTGCTTAATTGGCTTACCGGCCGTGGCATTCTCGATAGTACGTTCATTGTGTTTACATCCGACAATGGTAACCTTGAAGGCGAACATAAACTCTCGGGCAAACAAATCGCGCAGGAAGAATCTATTCGCATTCCGCTTTTCATACGCTACCCGGCTTGGTTTACAGGCGGGACGATTGATTCGTTAGTCATGGCAAACAACATTGATGTGCCGGCCTCTTTTCTTGCCGCTGCCGGCATTCCGGATACATTTGGAATGGATGGAGTCTCATTGAAGGATTTGGAAAGCGGCGCCATCAAACGAAACTATTTTTATTATCAGTTTGCTGATGAAGGTTACCAGGCCGATATCCGCGCTGTTCGCTCTTCGCAATACATTTACGTCAAACATTTTTGTGCGCAAACGACTGAAGAATTTTATGATCTGGTCAATGATCCCAAAGAGAATGTGAATGAAATAAATAATTCGGCCTACGCTTCCCTGATTCAAAACTACCGGTTAGTGCTTGACAGCATAAAAACCGCATTGGGAGATGCCGATCCGCCGGCAATAGCCTGCTCTCTTGCCAATCCGCAGTATCAGAGAGAGTCTGATGCAAGGCTAATTGTTGAAGAAACAAAACTTACTGTTTACCCTGACCCGGCATCCGAGGTTTTCACGATAGATTTTAGTGATGATCAGAATGAAGATCTTCAGGTATGGGTGAAGGACATGCTTAACGAACAGTTTTATTACAAGGCATTTCCGAATACGAATTCATTTCGCCTTCTTGTCTCATCGGAAGATTGGCCTAAAGGTGTTTACGATGTTATTGTACGGAAAGGCAAAAAGAATTACGCTTCACAATTCATAGTGCAGTAAAATCAAAATCAGAATAAAGCATCAGGCGCACCTTATGCGGCTTGCTCAAGAGTTTTGTTCTTAACTTTGATACACTAAGATTTTGATCATCCTGAACACCTCAGATTCTGAATTCAAAATGCCTGCTGCATGAGTACTTATGATGACTTATTGAAAAGAGTTTCCTCACTTGAGGCAAGACTTGATTCTAATGTCGCATCGCAGGAACAGGCAGATACGCTCAACAGTTTATCTCGCGAACTTTTCGTTTATGAAGTCGATCGCTCCCTGCGTTATGCCTACGAAGCACGAAAGCTTGCCAGGAAAATCGGCTATGAATTTGGTGAAGCAAAGGCTCTGGTCAATGAAGCCATGGGCTGCCGCATTCGATCTGATTTCAAAAAGTCGAAACAGCTTGCTTCTTCAGCACTCGAAATTTTTCTGCGGATCGGTAATAAAGGCGGACAAGCAGATGCGCTCAACAACATTGCTTTCATGGAACTCAACATGGAAGATTATGAAAATGCGGTGAATCACGGATTGAAAGCACTGCCGCTGGCGCAGGAGAGCGGCGAAAAGGATATCCTCGCTTTTTCCTTTCTCGTAAATGGGATGCTGCATGAATTACTCGGCGATTTTGCCCGTTCAATCGAGCATCATTTCAAATCCCTTTCTCTGAGTAAAGAAGCAGGCGATAAAGCCGGCGAAGGTGCTGCGCTGATCAACCTCGGGATTGTCTTCAGAAAAGTGGGCGAGCGCGAGAGAGCGAAAAACTATTTTGAAGAAGCGCTTGAAATTTTTAAAGACCTCAACATTCAGCTCATGGTCGGCTCGGCCAATTTCAATCTGGGTAAGATTTACATTGAGATGGCCGACTACGTTACTGCGTTAAACTATTTTAACCGCTGCCTGCAGATTCAAAAAGACATCGGTCATGCCCAGGGGCAGGGAGCATGCTACGTAAACATTGGCGTTGCCCTGCAGAAGATGGGTCGATTTGCTGAGGCGGAAGAAAACATTCGTCAGAGCATTGAGCTTGCCCGTGCATTTGGCAGGAAGAATTCAGAATGTAAAGGCATGATTCAGCTCGCCGAATGTTTTCTCGCGCGAAAAATGGATCATGATGCCATAATGCTTCTGGATGAGGCACACAATGAGACGGAGATTTTCGGATTCAAGGAAATACGGCAGCAGGTGCTCATGATGTTGTCGCGCGCCTATGAATTGAGAGGCGATTTCAAGAAAGCATTTTCATACTACCGGGAGGCCACGCTGCTTCGAGAAGAACTCATCAATCAGGAAGCGATGCTGAAGATGAAAGGCCTTATGCTGCTTCAGGAATTGGAGACTGCCAAGCTTGAGCGTGAAATTGCATTGAAAGAAAAAGAACGTGCGGAGCAATCGGAAAAATTCAAAGAACAGTTTTTGGCCAACATGAGCCATGAAATCCGCACGCCGATGAATGCTATTGCAGGACTTGCCGATCTTTTGTCAAAGACGCAGATGAATTTGCTGCAGTCAAAATATGTCAATGCAATTCGCCAATCGTCTGATAACCTTCTTGGCATCATTCAGGACATTCTCGATTTCTCGAAAATTGAATCAGGAAAGACGATGATTGAATCGGTAAATTTTTCCGTCCGCGAATGCGTGGAAGAGGTGTACAACACGCTTCGCTTTAAAGCCGAGGAAAAATCAATTCTGTTTTCCATTCATGATGATAAAAAAATTCCCGGGCGGCTCACGGGTGATCCGCTTCGCCTTCGTCAGATCCTCATCAACCTTGCCGGCAATGCAATCAAGTTCACAGAAAAAGGCAGCGTAACCATTCGCACTACACTTCTTAAACAAAGTGATTCAACTTCATTGGTTCAGTTTACGGTAGAAGACACCGGCATCGGAATTCCCGAAAATAAGCTGGATGACATTTTCTCAAGTTTCACACAGGCCAGCGCAAGCACCACGCGTGAATTCGGAGGCACCGGTCTGGGACTGTCGATTTCAAAAAGTCTGATTGAATTGCAAAAAGGGAAAATTTACGTTTCAAGCACTCCCGGAAAAGGAAGTGTGTTCATATTTGAAATCCCCTACGAAAAAGCAAGTGAAGAAAAAATTTCCGGCAGCCATGCCGATGACGGAACTCCGCTGCTGAAAGGATTGAGGATTCTTCTCGTCGAGGATAACAAATTCAATCAGCTTGTGGCTGTGGATTCTTTGCAGAGCATCATTCACGAGGCAAAAATTGAAGTGGCAGAAAACGGAAAAATTGCGCTTGAAAAAATTCATCTGCAGCCATTCGACGTTGTGCTGCTCGATCTGCAAATGCCGGAAATGGATGGCTATGAAACTGCGTCAAACATCCGCAGTGATGCAGATTCATTGATTAAAGAGATTCCAATTGTTGCCGTGACGGCTAATGCCACCAAAACTGAAAAAGAAAAATGTCTCGCTGCGGGAATGAATGGTTATGTGGCCAAACCATTCAGAGTTGAAGAATTGCTTCATCAAATTCAACAGGTGCTCATGGCAACCGCTTCATAGTGGAATTTATTATGCGAATGGCGATTGCTTCATTCTAAAATCTTTTCCTCTACATTTAGCGTGTTCAAAAAATTTGAATGGCAAGAGTTACGAGGCCGGCATCAACTCAATTGCATACTCGTTGGCTGAATTTAGCCGTAGTGATTGCTGCACTCGGTTATTTCGTTGACATTTATGATTTGCTCCTGTTCGGGATTGTGCGCATTCCGAGTCTTCAGGCATTGGGTTACAGCGGCGATGATCTGCTAAGCAAAGGCGCCTACCTGCTCAACTGGCAAATGAGTGGCATGCTGCTTGGCGGAATTATCTGGGGAGTTTGGGGCGATAAGAGAGGCAGACTGTCCGTTCTCTTCGGATCAATTTTTCTCTATTCATTATCCAACATTCTTAATGGCATGGTTCAGTCATTACCGCTCTATGCATTCTATCGCTTTTTGGCCGGTGTCGGGTTAGCCGGCGAACTGGGAGCAGGCATCACGCTCGTGAGTGAAGTGATGGCCAAAGAGCAGCGCGGTTATGGAACTACAGTAGTTGCTGCCTTCGGAATTTTCGGAGCAGTGATTGCCGGACTTGTCGGAAAACTTTTTGACTGGAGGATTGCTTACTACGTCGGTGGAGGACTTGGAATTGCATTGCTTATTCTTCGCATCAGCGCTTACGAGTCGGGCATGTTTCATCAATCGAAGAAAGAAGGAGTGAAGCGCGGTAATCTCTGGATGCTGTTCAACAACGGCGAGCGGTTTTTCAAATACCTGCGATGCATCCTCATAGGCATTCCCATTTGGTACGTGATAGGTATTCTGATTTTTTTCGCTCCCGAATTTGCGACTGTACTGCACATCGGCATCGATCCGGCAACTAAAAAATCAGTCGTCACAGGAGCGAGCACAATTATGTATCACTATGCAGGTGCTGCTTCCGGCGCTTTGTTGTGCGGATTGATAAGTCAATGGATGCGCCAAAGGAGAAAGGCACTTCTTTATTTTCTCATCGCTGATGTTGCCTGTGCATTCATTTACGTCACACTCGATGGAGTTTCAGTTCCGTTCTTTTACTTCTTTGCATTTCTATTCGGCGTGGCCAATGGATATTGGTCGGTTTTTATCACTGTCGCATCAGAACAGTTCGGAACAAACATTCGGGCAACCGCAACTACTACTACACCGAATTTTGTCCGCGGTTCCGTTGTACCTATCACCACATTTTTTCTTGCACTGAAAGGATGGACCGGCAGCATTGAATCTGCTTCGCTGATTGTCGGCTCAGTGGTTTTCTTTCTTGCATTTATCGCTCTATGGAAAACGCAGGAAACGTTCGGTAAGGATCTCGACTACATCGAAGAAACATAGTGATGCGTATCATGTTCTTTAGCGGAAACCAACTTCCTATATTCGCAAGTTGCTAATTGCTTCAATTTATGCATGGCCAAATCAGAGTTTATACCGACAATTTGTCTCCTGAAATCGATGGGGGCAAATATCCTGTCAAGCGAGTAGTGGGTGAAACAGTGGAAGTGGAAGCCGATGCGTTTGCCGATGGTCATGACCTCGTTCGTGCCCGGCTTCTTTTCAGACATGAATCGGAAAAGAAATTTCAGACAGTTGCTATGGAATCCGATGGCGGCGAACGGTGGAGCGGAAATTTTGCTGTGGAAAAACAGGGTTTATATTATTACACCGTTGAAGCCTGGGTTGATCACGCACTTTCATGGCAGCACACTTTAAAAAGAAGATTATCGGGAAAAGAAAAACTCGATGTGGAATTATTGAACGGTGTGAAGCATCTTCAGAAGATAAAGCCGATAGCCACAGCGAAAGAAAAAAAATCCATCGATGAGATCATTGAATTATTCCAGGATAAGAAGCGATATGATGAAGCCGTGAAAAAGTCGCTCGATGCTTCAACCGAAGAGCTCATCAAAAAATATCCCGACACTTCCATTCACACGCGGTACAAAGAGCTGGAAGTGTATGTTGATCGCGACAAAGCAAGATTCAGCAATTGGTATGAATTGTTCCCGCGATCCGCTTCAACAGAATTGCACAAGCATGGCACGTTTAAAAATGTTGAAGCTTTGCTTCCACGATTGCAGGAGATGGGAATTGATGTGCTGTATTTTCCTCCCATTCATCCGATCGGAAATGCTTTCAGAAAAGGAAAAAACAATTCATTGAAAGCAAAGCATGGAGAACCCGGTTCGCCCTGGGCCATCATGGATCATAAAGCAATTCATTCCGAACTCGGCGACATGAATGATTTTCATTCGCTCGTGAAAAAAGCGAACGACGCCGGAATTGAAATCGCTCTCGATTATGCACTGCAGTGTTCGCCCGATCATCCTTACGTTAAAGATCATCCCGAGTGGTTCACCTGGCGGCCCGATGGCACGGCGCAATACGCGGAGAATCCTCCGAAAAAATATCAGGATGTGGTTCCTTTCAATTTTGAAACGGAAGACTGGAAAAGTTTATGGGAAGAATTGAAAAGCATCATCGATTTCTGGATCGGTCATGGCGTGAAAATTTTCAGAGTAGATAATCCCCACACAAAATCAATTTACTTCTGGGAATGGATGATCGCTGAAGTGAAAAAGAAAAATCCCGATGTGCTTTTTCTCGCTGAAGCATTCACCGCGCCGAAGATGATGTACCATTTGGCGAAAGCAGGATTCACACAGTCTTACACCTATTTCACGTGGAGAAATTCAAAAGCGGAATTAACGGAGTATCTCGAAGAGCTGACGAAGACGGATGTGAAAGAATTTTTCCGGCCGAATTTCTGGATGAACACACCGGACATTCTTCCTTTCCATTTGCAAACGGGAAAAGAAGCCGTGTTCATCACGCGATTATTCATGGCGGCAACGATGAGTTCGAATTACGGATTCTACGGACCTGTTTATGAGTTGCTCGAACACGATGCATTGCCGGGCAGGGAAGAATATCTCAATTCAGAAAAGTATGAAATCAGAAATTGGGATTGGGAAAAAGACACGCGCGTGAAAGTGCTGGTGACTGCGATCAATCGCGCACGAAAAGAAAATCAAGCGCTGCAGGATACGAACAACATCGAGTTTCTGAACATTCAAAATGATAATCTGCTCGCGTATTACAAAGAAAGCCGCGACGGGAAAAATAAATTCATTTGTATCGTCAACCTCGATCCGAACAATAAACAGTGGGGATTTCTTCAAACGCCTCTCGAAAAAATTGGAAAGAAAGAAGGGCAAAAATTTTTCGTTCATGATTTGCTGAATGATGCGCGCTATCAGTGGGACAAGCGGTGGAATTATGTTGAGCTTGATCCGTACATTCTGCCCTGTCACTTGTTCAGGATTGAAGAAGATTAGTTTGTAGTTTTCATTTCGGTTTTAATCCGAAGGAATGTAAAATTGTTTTCTCATGTCGATAGAGCCAACACAAACACCTCCGCAATTAGTAACCGAATCGTCGCTGCAATTTTCATTAGAGTGGAAAGAATTTCAAAACGATGCGACAGCCGTTGAGAAGCTGGAGCAATTCATTCTTCCGGCTTACATGAAAAAAATGCGATGGTTCGGCGGCAAGTCAAGAAAGCTTTCTTCCATTTGCATTGATAAAATATTGAACCTTGAATGGGATGGGAAAATTTTTTACCTGCTTGTCGTCAGAGCGAAATATCGCACGGGAAAATTTGAGGATTACCTGCTTCCTGTCGCAATAGTCTCTTCCGCAGAGGGAATTTCAGAAAAAGGCGTCATCTCCAGCAGCAACTATGGCTCTGTGATCGATGCGATCTACGAAGAGAGTTTCCGGAAATATTTATTTCATCATCTCTTTCATTCATCGAAAATCAAACAACGCAACGGCTATCTTCAGTTTGAAAAAGGAATTGCCTTCAAAGATGAGGACTTTACGGCAGCAGCTTCCTCGCGGGTGCTCGATGCAGAGCAGAGCAACTCGTCACTGATTTACGATGAAAAATATTTTCTGAAAATTTTCCGCAAGCTTTTTCGTGAAACAAATCCCGATGTGGAGATGGTGCAATTTCTCTCTGAAAAAGCGCATTTCCCGAACATCCCCGCTTACGCCGGAACATTTTACTGGAAGAAAGCTTACGGTTTGCCCATCACACTCGGCATGATGCAGCAGAAAGTGAATGCAGTGAAAGATGCCTGGTCGATGGCGGGCGATTACCTGAATGAATTTCTTCAGCGCGTTGCGCAGGATGATCTGAGTGTTCCTGCTACTTCAATTGATCAGGCGACCTTGCTCGGAAAGCGCACGGCCGAAATGCATCTGGCGCTGTCAAGCGAACAAAGCGATCCCGCATTTGCACCGGAGAATTTTAATGATGAATATGCCGATTGGATGCTCGACAACTGCGAATCATTGCTGAAGCGAAGAATCAGAATGGCGAAGGATTGTTATTCGCAGCTCGATGAAACAGGAAAAGACCTCGCAAAATTTTTTCTTCATCATCAATCCGAAATCAAAAATTTCTTCTCGCAGATCAAGAGCAAATCATTGCTGTCATTGCGCACCAGAATTCACGGCGATTATCATCTCGGACAGGTGATGTATGACGGAGCTGATTACATGATTCTTGATTTCGAAGGTGAGCCGGAGAGTTCGATCAAGGACAGAAAGATCAAACATTCACCGCTGAAAGATGTGGCCGGCATGTTGCGTTCATTTCATTATGCCGTGAGCGCGAAACTTTATTTCAGCAATGAAACGAATGAACTTCCGGCTGAAAAAATTGAATCAGCTGTTTCGAATTGGAATAAAGAAGTGTCGCAAGCATACATGAACTCCTATTGGCAATCGATGCAGGGTGCCACTGTTTTTCAGGCTGAGGAAAGTGAACTGCAATTCCTGCTGCATTTTCATTTGCTCGAGAAAGCCGTGTATGAATTGGGATACGAATTGAATTCGCGACCGACATGGGTGAAAATTCCACTGAGAGGAATTGAGCAGGTGGTGCGCAGCATTGGAACATCCGCTTAGATAAAAAAATTATGAAGTTTGATTTTGAGTGGTCAGATTTATCCTGGGCTGCTGCATTAGTCTTACTTGCCTTCTCAATTTGGACTTTCAGAAAGAAGCAACCAGCGCTGTCGGTTACTTTGCTTGTTCTGTGCGGATTTTTTCTTCGTCTGTATGTTTCTCTCGATCCGTTTCTTCATGAATGGGATGAACAATTTCACGCTCTCGTTGCGAAGAATCTGATTCATCACCCGTTGATGCCGACTCTTTATGATAATCCTCTGTTACCTTACAACTACAAAGACTGGAGTGTGGCTCATGTTTGGTTGCACAAGCCGCCGCTAACAACCTGGTTGATTGCACTAAGTCTTCGCTTTTTTGGAATTAATACCTTGGCTGTGCGCCTTCCTTCACTGCTATTTTCTACGCTATCTGTTTTTCTCACTTACATCATTGGAAAAAAACTCTTTGATGAAAAGATAGGATGGATGGCTGCCTTTTTTCAATCGATCAACGGATTTCTTATTGCTGTGGCTGGTGGAAGAATTCCAACAGATCATGTTGATACGATTTTTCTCTTCTTCTGTGAACTGGCATTTTGGTTTGCGATTCTTTTCAGGGAAAGGAAAAATTTGATTTTTCTTTTTTTGTTTTCATTGTCATTGATACTTGCAATCTACACGAAGTGGCTGGTTGCAGGAGTATTGATTCCGGTTTGGCTTTCGTTGAATTTTGACATGAAATTCATTCTAAAGAGTTGCCTGCAACTCGGGTTAATTGTTTTTCTCGTCGCCGCTGCCATGCTTCCATGGCAACTTTACATCTTCTATCAGTTTCCGCTAGAAGCTAAATGGGAAAGCGATTACAATTTGCGCCATTTCACTTCCGTGATTGAAGGTCATGACGGCCCTTGGTATTTCTACATTGTTCGCGCAACAATGAATTGGAGTGAACTCATTTGGCTTGCAGTGATATGGTTTATTGTAGCAGCGGTGAGAAAAAAGCTTCAGTATCCTTTTTTGATTATTCTCATCCTCTTCTTTATTCCCTATATCATTTTTTCAATTGCGAACACAAAGATGGAAGGATACGTAATCGTGGCTGCGCCGGCGACATTTCTTATTCTGGCTTATTGGTGGTGGGACACTCTGGAAATAGCAAAAAGGAGAAAAAAATTGAGGTTGCCAATCTTCATTTTGCTTGTCGCTACTATTCTTCTTTCAGTTAGATATGCAGTTGAGAGAATGAAGCCGCTTCAACATGACAAGGAAGAAATGATGATCACACAAGAGATCCAAAAATTGCCAGAGAAATTTCCGAATTCAAAAACAGTAATCTTCAATACACGTCGATATATTCAAATCATGTTCTTCACTCCCTTTGTTGCCTACAGAGATATGCCTTCGCGAGACGAATTGGGAAAACTTGAATTGGAAGGATACCACATTGTGGTGATCGATGATGGGAATCTTTCTGATGAGATAAAAAAAGATTCAAGCATAAGGGTTGTTCGACTTTAATCCAGAATTACATTATCCAGCAATCTCACTCCACCCACAATCACTGCAGTGACGCAAACAATTTTGTCTGCTTCACTCCAATCGGAAATGATCACAAATTTCTCTGCATCGCAGAATTCAAGATAATCAACCTGTGATTCCGGAATGGAATTAATTCGCCGCGTTGAATCTTGTTTGAGTTTAGAAAGTTCGTATTCCTTCCAGTGATCGCGAATGAAAAACAACTCGCGCGAAATGCCGGCTGCATTTTTTCTTTGTGTTTCATTCAACCTTACATTGCGCGAACTCATAGCCAGTCCATCAGCTTCTCTCACGATGTCGCACATCACTACCTCAACATTTTTATTCCCGAATTCCGAATTCCGAATTCCGAATTCAATCACTTTCACCTGCTGAAAATCTTTCTGGCCTAAATACAATTTATCGGGCTTAACAATTTTCAGAAGCCGGTCTACCACATTCGCCACACCTTTAAAATGCCCCGGCCGAGATGCGCCTTCAAGAAAATTTTCAAGATGACCTAAATCAAAATTCCTGAGATCACTGGTACCGTTCGGATAGATTTCCTCATTGAATGGAAGAAATAGAATATCGCATTCAATGGCGCAAAGTAGTTCAATGTCTTTTTCAATCGGTCGCGGATATTTCTCCAAATCTTTTGGATCGTTAAACTGAGCGGGATTCACATAAATGCTGCAGACAGTAACATCGTTTTCTGCTTTCGATCTTCCGATTAATGAAAGATGACCTTCATGCAATGCACCCATGGTGGGAACAAAACCAAGAGTTTTTCCTTCCTTTCTTTTCCCTGAAAGAAATTCCTGCAAGTGGCCTGCACGCTTGAAAAGAATCATGAAACTTTAATAAGGGCTCGAAAGATAAAAAGACCTTTCTGCAACAAATTCTGAAAATCATTTTCCAGATTTCCGCATGGAAAAACAGTGAGAGAACTTGATCTGTCGAACCGTTTTGTAAAATTCATTTGCAAAGAATCCGCTTTATTTATATTATCTTTGCACACTCAAATCTTAGCCAGGTATCAAACCCGCTCCTCGCAAGAATAAGTAATCAGAACATGACGCAGAAAAAGAGAATTTTAATCATCACTCAGGAGATGAAGCCCTACCTCATGAATGGGGAAATGGCCAGAATTACAAATCAGTTACCCGTTCATTTGTTGAATGCCGGCAATGAAATAAGAGTGTTGATGCCGCGGTTCGGAAGCATTAATGAGCGCAGACACCGGTTACATGAAGTGGTTCGCCTTTCAGGAATGAACATCATTATCGACGACGACGATTATCCTTTGATCATCAAAGTAGCTTCATTACCGGGCGCGCGACTTCAGGTTTATTTCCTTGACAATGAAGATTTCTTCAAGCGCAAAACTGAATTCATCGATGAGCACAAGAAGTTTTTCGACGATAATGCCGAGCGAATGATTTTTTTCTGCAAAGGGGCATTGGAAACGGTGAAGAAATGGGGATGGCCGCCTGACATCATCCATTGCCACGGCTGGATGACGAGCCTGATTCCGATGTACATCAAAACCGTTTACAAGAAGGAACCGGTATTCCATAACGCTAAAGTGATTTTCTCAGTTTACAATGAACCATTCGATGGCACATTGGCAAAATCATTTCAGAAGAAAGCCCTTATCCATCGCGATATCAAAGACAGTGATTTTGAATACTTCAAAAAAGCTGACTTCACAGCACTCACCAAGGGAGCTATTGCGCATTCTGACGCTGTTATTATTGGTGATCAGAAAGTGGATAAGAATTTAAAAACCTTTATGAAGACGAAGAATAAACCCATTTTGGATTATGTGAATGGAGAAGAATATCTTGGCGTGTATCATGATTTTTATAAGACGCTGATGAAAAAATAATCTGGAATGAAATAATTGATTCCGCTTTTCGTTTTACGCAGCGTTTCAAAATGGATTCCTGTCAATAAATTACTTTCCCGGTAAGTTCGATGAAGTTTTCCCCGCTGAAGTTTGTCCTGTTTGTTCTTATATCTGCTTCAATACTTTCATGCAAGAAGACAACAAACATTGGCGCTGGCCTTTTGCCCGGTTCTGATTATGTCGGAGCAATTTATACGGATACATTTACCCTAATCACCAATACCATTCGTGATGATTCGGTGCTGGTAACTCCTACCGTTAACAACCTTGCTGGATTTATATACGATCCCCTGTTTGGAAAAACATATGCCTCACTCTTCACCCAATTTTTTCTGCCAACGAATGACATTAACTTCGGTGATCCGGATACCTTGTTCATAGATTCTGTCGTTCTTACACTTGGTTACGAAGGTTACTACGGTTATCAATATGTGCCTCAAACATTCAACGTCTACCGCGTGACTGAAGATATGGGACCCAAACCGACAGATGGATATTATTCTAACAAATCATTTGCTGTAGATCCCATTCCTATCGGAAGAAAAGAATTATTGGTTCCCAATGTTGTTGACTCGGTGGATATTCTTGGCGTTGTTTATCCTGCCAACCTTCGCATTCGGTTGTCCGATCGCTTCGGGCAGGAATTACTCGATCAGTCAGGTACAACAAATTTTCACACAGACACGACATTCAAAGAGTATTTCAAAGGCATTTGCGTGGCACCTGATACGCAAGCGACGCCTTATTCGGCGAGTATTCTTTATTTTAATCTCACTTCCACGGTTAGCGGAATTCACTTATACTGGCATACTCCCAATGATGATTCACTTTCTTACGTCATTCCGGTCGGCGCGAATGAAATCAGAACAAATTTTTTCAAACACAATTATGCAAACACAGCCGTTCCACAACATCTGGAGCTGGGAGTTTCAGATAATGACAGCATTGTTTATGTGCAGGGTGCGGCCGGTTTGAAAACTCGCATAAACATTCCAGCACTCTCTTCGTTACAGAATGTAGTCATTAACAAAGCCGAGATTGTGATGACGGAGCAAATTGATCCCACAAAATCCGACAGCATTTTCCTTGCTCCGGCTCAGTTGGTTTGTGTTACGGCAGACTCAATGGGAAAAGATACCATTATTCCGGATGCTCTTCTTCATTTTCCTGCACCGGGCGGAGGAAAAATTTCCAAGGTCACCCTCAACAGACAGACCTACGCGCAATATACATTCAGTGTGGCTTCGCAAGTCCAACACATTGTCGATGGAGCTACGGTGGATAGAGGTTTGTACATCATTACCTACCGGCGTGGCGAAGTTGTTGACAGAATTAAGGCCATGGGCAACAACCGTGACGATAATTTGAAGATGAAACTTAATCTCATCTACACGCCCATTCATTAACTTTGATGAAGTGAAAGAAGAATTATTCTGAAAACTGAAACCCGAAACTTCAAACAAATATGTGTGGCATCGTAGGTTATATCGGAAGAAACCAAGCATTCCCCATTCTCATCAAGGGTCTGCATCGTCTTGAATACCGCGGCTATGACAGTGCAGGTGTAGCTGTACTCAACGGTGAAATAAAAATTCATAAGAAAGCCGGTAAAGTAAGTGCGCTTGAAGAGTATTGTAAGGGAAAAGATACTGAAGGAACAGTGGGAATGGGACACACACGTTGGGCTACTCATGGAGTTCCGAATGATACAAATGCCCATCCTCATTTTTCAGAAACGCATAGGCTTGCCATCATTCACAACGGAATTATTGAAAATTATGCGGCATTAAAAGAAGAACTGATTCAGCGCGGACATCACTTTACATCCGACACTGACACCGAAGTTCTCATTCATCTCATTGACGATATCCAGCAAAATGAAAATTTCGATTTGCCCGAAGCTGTTCGCATTGCTCTTAATGAAGTCGTAGGCGCATATGCCATTGTGATCCTTTCAAAAGATGATCCTGACATGCTCATCGCTGCGCGAAAAGGAAGTCCGCTCGTGATCGGAATTGGCGAAAAAGAATTTTTTGTAGCATCCGATGCTACACCCATTGTTGAGTACACAAAAAATGTAGTTTACCTGAATGATGAGGAAATTGCGGTGATGCAGCGCACGGGCGAACTCACCATTAAAACCATCGGCAACGTAGTGCAAACGCCATATATCCAGGAACTCGAACTAAAACTCGAAATGCTCGAGAAAGGCGGATATGATCATTTTATGCTGAAGGAAATTTATGAGCAACCGAATTCCATTCGAGATAGTTTGCGCGGAAGATTAAATACTTACATCGGTAAGATCAAGCTTGGCGGTTTCTCTGAGTATGAACAGCGCTTGGTGAATGCAAAAAGTTTGCGCATGGTGGCCTGTGGCACATCATGGCATTCCGGAATTGTAGGTGAGTATTTATTCGAAGATCTTGCGCGCATTCCGGTTGAAGTTGAATACGCTTCTGAATTCCGTTATCGCAACCCCATCATCAGCTCTGATGACATGGTGATTGCTATATCTCAATCAGGTGAAACAGCAGACACCCTTGCTGCCATTCAGCTTGCAAAAACCAAAGGCGCCACTGTATTCGGCATTTGTAATGTGGTGGGCTCATCCATTGCGCGTGAAACGCATGCAGGTTCATTCACGCATGCCGGACCCGAAATCGGCGTGGCATCCACAAAAGCGTTCACAGCACAAGTGGCTGTGCTGAGTATGCTTGCTCTTCTGACGGCGCACAAGCGTGGCACTATCACGCAATCGCGATACCACCAGCTCATCAATGAACTCGATGCCATTCCTGAAAAAATTAAAGAAGTATTGAAGACTAATGATCTGGTGAAATACATCAGCGACTTCTTCAAAGATGCACGCAACTTTCTCTATCTCGGCCGCGGTTACAATTTTCCTGTGGCGCTTGAAGGCGCGTTGAAGATGAAAGAAATTTCCTACATCCACGCTGAAGGATATCCCGCCGCAGAAATGAAGCATGGACCCATTGCTTTGATCGATGATGAAATGCCTGTAGTTGTGCTGGCCACCAAGGGCGGTCCTTCTTACGATAAAATTATCAGCAACATTCAGGAAGTCAAAGCACGTAAAGGCCGCATCATCGCTATCGTCACCAAAGGCGACAAGATCATCCGCGATCTTGCAGAATTTGTCATTGAAATTCCTGAAACCGAAGAACCGCTCACGCCCCTGCTCTCAGTTGTTCCGCTTCAGCTGCTCGCCTATCACATCGCCGTCATGCGCGGCTGCAATGTGGATCAGCCAAGAAATTTAGCGAAGAGCGTGACTGTAGAATAATTCACTCCTCAATTCACATCGCGGGTTTTCACACTGGTACTCCGGATCATGAATTCAACATATTTGTTTGTCTGCTTAAGCAAACTCTGAAACTCATACAGGCAGCTCAACCTATCTTTGCTCTGTGGCAGAAAAAGAAAAAAAGAAACGAACCCTTTGGGAACGGCTCACCGCGCCCTATCGCCTCGTCCTGCTCAATGATGAAACATTTGAAGAAGTTACCTCCTTTCGCCTCACACGCATGAATGTGTACGTGCTTGCCAGCACCATCTTTGTCATTCTCGTCCTCGTCACTGTTTCTGCCATCGTTTACACACCCATGAAAGAATACATCCCCGGCTATGCCGACGTGAACATGCGCCGCAACGTGATGGACCTTGCCATGCGCAGCGATTCACTCGAGAAAAAACTGCAAAGCAACGATCGTTATCTTCAAAACATCCGCCGCATCATCAACGGAGATGTTCCGGTCACTTCTGTTTACGATACCATCACTGCCTCATCAGGTAAATATGATTCCATTAAACTCGACCGCGTGTCGCCCGCCGAGCAGGAACTAAGATCGCAGGTGGAAGACGAAGAAAAATTTCGCGTGAACAATAGCAATGTCGCGAACACAGCATCATCCATCCGCAGCTTTCATTTTTTCACTCCTGTGAAAGGATACATCACCGCGCCCTTCGACAGCAAGAAAGAACATTACGGAGTAGACATCGTGGCGCCGCTTAATGAACCCATTAAAGCTACGCTCGACGGCATTGTAGTGTTTGCCGGATGGACGGTAGAAACCGGAAACGTAATTGCCATTCAGCATGAAAACAATTTGCTGTCCATCTACAAGCACAATTCAGTTTTGCTGAAGCAGCAAGGAGATTTTGTGAAAGCCGGTGATGTGATCGCCATCATCGGAAACACCGGTGAGCTAACCACAGGTCCCCATTTGCATTTTGAAATATGGTACAAAGGGTTACCGCTCAATCCTTCGGATTATATTGTTTTCAACTGAATGCCTGCGGCGGCTAAGCAACAAAGTCTCTTATGACTCGTAAGAATCATATAATTGATTGCAGGTCTGCTTTTTCAAAAACTAAATTTCAAATCGAGGGAAGAAATCATAGAGAAAAATCTTTATTTCGTACTTGCGTTTTTTAATGCTGCAATCAAAAAATAATTTTACCTTAACACCGTCTTAAAATTAATTAACCCATGTTCAATGCAAAAGATGAAAAGCCGGTTTTGAAGCCCGCCACGCCGGCCAACAGCACTCAATCAGTTCTCAACATCATCGGCGCCGGCACACAAATAGAAGGCGAGATCAAAACCGATAGTGATATACGTATCGACGGGAAAGTGAAAGGAACTATCACATCGAAATCAAAAATTGTTGTGGGCAATACAGGCATCATTGATGGCGATTTGATTTGCGATAATGCTGATGTCTCAGGAAAAATTTTCGGTAAAGTAGAAGTAAGCGATTTACTCTTCCTCAAAAGCACAGGCTATCTCGAAGGCGACATTGTCACCGGCAAGCTCGTCGTAGAAGCAGGCGCGCGATTTACAGGATCATGCAAAATGGGTGTGAAAGAAATGAAGCCCAGTGAAAAATCTGCGCCGCAACAGCTACAGAAAGAAGCCATCTGATTCTTCGCAACAAACGCAGAAAGCTGAGGAAGATTCTTCGAAACTTTCGTCAGAAGTTTCAGGATACGCCAAATACACAAACATTATTTATCTCATGCTCGGGGCCATTGCCGCTGCTTTTGCCGCCGGTTACTTTCTCGATAGAATTTTTGGACTTTCGTTTCCCATTTTTAAATTGATTTTCGGCTTCGGCGGAGTTATCCTAGCTCTATATTTGATGTTTAAAGAACTCAATAAGAAATAGTGTTCCGCAAATTCCTGATAAAACTCTTCATCTTCTCCATCCTTGTTGCGATCTCCTTTGCCATCGCAGATTTTGCAGTCCCGATGTTTGCTTCTTATCAATCGTTCACATGGCTTGCCCTGATTTTTTTCTTCCTGCTTAATGGAGTTACAGGTTTCATCGGGTTTCGCGCCCTTAAAAAATCACCTCATGGTTTTGTGGCCAGCGTGAATGGAATTGTCGCGCTCAAAATCCTTCTCTGTGTTGTCTTCGTCGTAATCTACATGGTTGTGGCCCAACCTAACAGCGGACTGTTCATTATTTCTTTTTTTATTCTCTATGTGATCTACACTGTTTTTGAAATTCGTGAACTGATTGCAGCACAAAAAAATCAGCTGAAGCAAAAACAAGATGGCGACCACTGAGCAGTTGTCGGAGATTATACGGCATTATATTCCTGAAGAAGCTTCACCGATAGTGGTTAACTGGATTCAGGAGCATAAGATAGCTCTCACCATCACTCAAAGCCGCAAAAGTGTTTTCGGTGATTACCATTGGCCGCACGATGGAAAGGGACATCGCATTTCAGTGAATGGCGATCTGAATCCTTATGCATTTCTCATCACATTCGTGCACGAGATGGCGCACCTTACGTCGTGGGAACGATATCGAAATACGGTGGCATCGCACGGCAAGGAATGGAAACATGAATTCAAAATTCTTATGGACGAATTTTCGGGAAGGAAAATTTTTCCGGTGGAAATTCATACGGCCTTCAAACAGCATCTCATCGCACCATCTTATTCGCATTGCGAAGACCCGAAGCTCATGCGAGCACTGCGTAAGTATGATCGTGAAGCAGTTACAGTTTTAGAAGAGTTGCCTGAGGGATGTTTATTTCGATTCAACAATGTGATTTTACGCAAAGGAAAAAAGCTGAGAAAGCGGTTCATATGTTACGAGGCAAACACGAACCGCATGCTATTATTTAACCCGCAGGCACCCGTGAAAAAGATCTGACTCCGTGATTTACTCAATAACCAATTTTCCGGATTGATTTATTTGATTACTGAATCGAAGCGTATAAATGAACATGCCTTTTCCAAGTTCACTCGCAGGCAGGCTGAAAGATGTTTTGTTCTTCACGTCATCTTCAAATAATTTTTTTCCTGCCAGATCAAAAATTTCAAGTCGATCGGCATTCCGGAAATCGAAATGAATACTTGAATTATTCGCAGAAGGATTTGGAAATACATTCACATTATTTGCCGCAGGCAACAGGTTTTGCACACCCGTAAAGACAACATCATTATCGAAATGATCTTTCACACAATTTGCAGCCGAAATGATTGCAGAGTACGAAGGACATGGATAAACTGAATTGCTGTCCCACACGGCAGCGAAATCAAACGTTTGCACCTCATTTGTTTCAAATGAAATTGGTCCCGCCGATACCACCATTCTCAAATCATTCAAAGGTGCATTGGTAGCGCACATCGACCAGCCCGTCGCATTGCTCGGGTCAGAAGGGAATGCAAAGTCAGTGGCATGATTGGTCAATGGATTTTTCAAATGACTGTTGTTTTTGTAGACAGCCTTCAGGTAATTGTGATAGTCGGCCGCCACCTCCGGATTTCCGTATACAGAAGAATCATTGCGGTAGATCATCATGAAATCCATGTAGTGTGTGATACCTGTATTTCCGGTAGGCCCCTTTAATATGTCTATTGCAAATACGGGTGGATGATTTCCGTAGTCCAGTGCACATCCGCTATCCACTTTTTCTGCATTGTAAACAATGGCGATGTTGTGAGAAGTGTCACAACCCATGTAATCATCTCGCTGACATCCTAGCGCCGGATCAGTCCACAATCCCATATACATTCCCTGGTAAGTGTTCAGGCTTTTGTTGATGAGACGGTAATGATAAAAAGTTGTCGTGCCCAGGCAAGTCAGGCTATCGTTATACGCGTAAGCAAGCACTTGCACTTCGATATTCAGTGGCAATCCTCCGGTTTGTGTGTGCGTGTTTCCTGCATCATTAATAACATACCAAAGTGCCTGATCTCCGGGAACACCCGGATAGTCACCATCGGCGGGATTGTAAAGTCCATCGTCATTCACGTCAACAAATGGAGCAAGATCCTGGTCTGGAAGAAAACTCAATTCCGGATTTCCTCTTCCGGGCCATTCAGAAATTGATGCAGGTACTGTGCTGTATAAGCCCTGAGTAAAGGAGTCGATTGTCGATTTGTTCACCTTCCATATGCGATCAAAATCTGAACAAGTTTGATTACTCACATTACCGGATTCATCAAGAGGTCCGGGAAAAAAATCATTTCCGGCTTGTCTGTAAGTCTGCGCGGCCATGTGCAGTGTTCCCTGCTGATCTACGCCGCCAATCCAAAATCCGGCTGCATAAGCGGAGGAAACATTTCCTGATTTCGGAACCAGATATTCTGCAGTAGAATCCAAATCCCACCACATGTCGCCTCCGTTATTGATTCTTGCTTTTACATTATTAATGTCAAGGTAGTCAAACATTGTAGCGGGTGTGCAATTCTGTGCATGCATCGGTGATGCGGTTGCAGCAAGAAGGAACACAAAAGAAAACAGCGGAATGCAACGGCTTATTGAATGCCTGTTTGAAACGGTTGGGGTGGAAATCTTATTCATGAAAATGATTTAGTGTAAGTAAAGTTAGAATTTACCTCAGCAAAAAGAATGCATTTTTCATTGAGCAATTCATATCGTTAATGATCGAGATTCATTCGTTAATTTATTTTCTGCTCAGGTAACAGGAGTGATTTAAAAAATTCACAGCAATGAAAATCCTTTCAGCAAATACTTTATCGATGAGAACCGGTGAAAAGATAAGTATCGATGGATTCTCATTAGGTGAAGGCACGTATCTGCTGCAATTAGAATCTTGTGATGGAATTTCAGTGAAGAAATTTGTCGTGAGCCGACAAATTGAAAAAGAAATTTTTACCCGTTTTCAGGAATATATTTCTGAACCGGTTTTCGTTACATCATCGCCAATATCTCTTCTGAAATATTTTCCTTCAAACTGAATGAGCTCTGCATTGCGAAGAGAAAGTGATTTTGCATCACCGAGGTTTCTTCCGAATGCAGTTACGGATAATACTCTGCCGCCGCTGGTTTCAATGTCGCCATTCATGCGCTTGCGTGTGCCTGCGTGAAATACAATGCACTCTTTGGTGAGTGAAAGATTTTCAATGAGCTTTCCCTTCTCATAATTCTCAGGATATCCTTTTGAAGCCAGCACGATGGTGACTGCGTTATAGGGAAGCACTTCAATTTTTTTGTCGCTAAGTTTTGCTTCATGAACAGCAACAAACAGCTCAACCAGATCATTTTTCAACCGGGGCAATACCACTTGTGTTTCCGGATCGCCCATTCGGCAGTTGAATTCAATCACAAAAGGTTCGTCATTCACAATCATCAATCCTATGTACAGAAATCCTTTGTACATGATTTTCTCTCTTTCGAATCCGTCCATTGCAGGAACAATGATTCTCTCTTCGATTTTTTTCATTAAAGATTTATCGGCAAACGGAACAGGTGAAATGGCACCCATTCCTCCCGTGTTCAAGCCGGTGTCGCCTTCGCCAATGCGCTTGTAATCTTTGGCCGTGGGAAGAAGCAAATAATTTTTTCCATCAGTAAGAATGAAGCAACTCATTTCAATTCCTTTCAGAAATTCTTCAATCACCACTGTGTTTCCCGCCGCACCGAATTTTTTTTCCATCATCATCTCCCTCAATTCACGCTTTGCGTCTTCTTTGCTTTCACAGATCAGTACGCCTTTTCCTGCCGCCAATCCATCGGCTTTCAAAACTATCGGCGGAGATTGCTGATCGACGAAACGAATGGCAGAATCAATTTGACTCGCTGTGAATGATTGATAACTCGCAGAAGGAATTTGATTTTTTTTCATGAAGCCCTTCGCAAAATCTTTACTGCCTTCAAGCATGGCGCCTTTTTGCGAAGGACCGATTACGGCAATATTTTTTGTGGCATCATCATTTTGAAAATAGTCATAAAGGCCGTTCACAAGCGGATCTTCCGGTCCGCAGACAATCATGTTGATTTTATTTATTAAAACGAATTCGCGAACAGCTGCAAAATCATTCGGTGAGATTGAAACATTTTCTCCGTGTTTCTCGGTGCCCGGATTTCCGGGTGCAATAAAAAGTTTTTCGCACAGTTGACTCCTGGCAATCATGTAAGCGAAAGCATGCTCACGTCCGCCACCCCCCAGCAATAAAATTTTCACTCGCAGTAGTTTCTCGCAAATGTAAAGAGGGGAAAATTGAAGACGTAAACAGGTTGAGCTGCTGCTGCGCTGAGAAATCTTTTAAACCAGGTGCTCGTTCATTGTGATCTCTGCTTTCAATGCTTTTGAAACAGGACAATTTGCTTTAGCATCTTCAGCACATTCGTGAAATTTTTCCCTGTTGATTCCGGGCACTTTGGCTTTCACCACCAAATGAGAGCCAGTGATTGTGCCTTCCTGAATGGTCACTGTCGAAGTTGTTTCAATAGAATCGGGAATGAATCCGGCGCTGCCAAGAACAAAACTAAGCTTCATTGAAAAGCATCCTGCATGTGCGGCCGCAATTAATTCTTCAGGGCTCGTACCTTCTACATCCTGAAAGCGCGTCCGCCATGTGTAACTCGTTTCATTCAGTACTTTACTGTGTGTGCTGATGGTTCCTTTTCCTTCTTTGCCTGAACCATTCCATTTAGCTGTAGCTGATCTTTTCATTTTTTAAATTTTATATTACAAAGTGAATACTGACTGCCGTTAATTCCAACCCGTCTATTCGACCTTAGCTGCTTTTCCCTGCTTCAGTTCTTCGCCCATCACTTTCTCTTTGATTTTATTTTCGATTTCATCGCAGAGCTCAGGATTGTCTTTCAACAATTGAACCACAGCATCTCTTCCTTGACCGAGTTTGTCGCCTTCGTAGCTAAACCAGGATCCGCTTTTCTGAACAACATTCAATTCAACCGCCATGTCAACAATTTCTCCGGTTTTGGAAATTCCCTTTCCATATGTGATGTCGAATTCTGCCTGGCGGAACGGAGGAGCGACTTTATTTTTCACCACCTTCACGCGCACGCGGTTGCCGACCACATTGTCACCTTCTTTGATTTGGCCGATGCGGCGAATATCAATTCGTACTGAGGCATAAAATTTCAAAGCATTTCCTCCCGTTGTTGTTTCAGGATTGCCAAACATCACTCCGATTTTTTCGCGGAGCTGATTGATGAAGATGCAGCAGCATTTTGTTTTGCTGATGCTTCCGGTGAGTTTGCGCAGTGCCTGCGACATGAGCCGGGCTTGCAATCCCATTTTCGAGTCACCCATTTCACCTTCAATTTCTCCACGCGGTGTGAGTGCTGCCACAGAATCAATTACGAGAATATCTATAGCGCCTGATCGAATGAGATTGTCTGCGATCTCCAGAGCTTGCTCGCCATTATCAGGTTGCGAGATCAAAAGATTTTCTACATCCACACCAAGATTCTGCGCATAAAATTTATCAAATGCGTGTTCAGCGTCTATAAATGCTGCAATGCCGCCTTTCTTCTGCGATTCAGCAATGGCATGAAGAGCGAGTGTTGTTTTCCCTGATGACTCAGGACCGTATATCTCCACCACTCTGCCTTTGGGAAAACCGCCAACGCCGAGAGCCAGGTCAACGCCGAGCGAGCCCGTGCTGATAACTTCAATGGGCTCAAGCATCGTTTCGCCCAATTTCATAATCGTGCCCTTTCCGTATGTCTTGTCGATTTTTTCCATCGTCACTTTAAGGGCTTTCATCTTCTCCTGTTGTGCATTCATTGCCATAGCTTAGATTGTTTTATCGTTACAAATTGCGAATGTAATTTCAAGAATTATTCGATAGCAACTCAGTTTTTCGGGTGAAATTTTTTTCCACTGTAAATTTTTTCTTACCTCAGCCGGTCCATCGAACGTATGAGTTCTTCATCTTTTCGTATTCCGCGTTTAGCCATAAGGTTGAATATTATTCCGATAAAGGGCAACATAGCTCCAAACTTAAAATCACCGGGATGAAAATTTTCTGCCACTTTATTTTCTGCCTGAAGAATGAATGCCGCCGCTACTAAAAAAATGATGAATAGCAGAACGTTGATGCTGCAAATCCTCAATTGTCTTTTTCTCTTTCTGAATGAAAAAATGCCGATGGCATGCATTACAAAAATCACCGGCGGAAATCCGAGCAGATAAAAATGCGTGCCTGCACCAACGTTTTCCATTCCAAGTGCTGTATTGCCGGGCGCAATTTCCCACACTGGAAAATATAGCAGTAAGACACCGCAAGCCATACCGCATAAGAGCCAAACCGTTTGAATACGCTGAAGCATGGGAGTGAATTTATCTACTTTTGCCCGCAAAGAAAGCTGTTTTTGTGAATGAAGTTTACGTTGTTGACACAATTCGCACTCCCATTGGAAAATATGGCGGCGTTTTAAGCAGTGTTCGTCCTGATGATTTGGCCGCACTCGTGATTAAATCCTTGCTTGAGCGAAATAAAAGTGTTGAAGTGAATCGTATTGAGGATGTGATTTTCGGGGATGCCAATCAGGCCGGTGAGGACAATCGCAATGTGGCAAGAATGGCGCTCTTGCTTGCAGGATTGCCTGTTTCAATTCCCGGTTCCACCGTAAATCGCCTCTGCGCAAGCGGGCTTGATGCCATCATGCATGCAGCGCGCGGCATTAAAACTGGCGACGGAGATATTTATTTGGCCGGGGGAGTTGAGAGCATGAGCCGCGCTCCGTTTGTAATGGCAAAATCAGATTCACTTTTCAGCAGGAAAGCAGAAATTTTTGACTCAACAATCGGTTGGCGTTTCACAAACAAAAAACTTACAGAGAAATATTTTCCTTATTCCATGGGAGAAACGGCAGAGAATGTCGCGAAGAAATGGAACATTTCAAGAGAGGAACAAGATGAATTTGCCTTCCAATCGCAATTGAAATATCAAACTGCTTTCGAAGCCGGAAAATTCACTGATGAAATGGTTGCAGTGGAAATGAAAAATGAAAAAGGCGAAATTATTTTACTGAAGAAGGATGAGCATCCGAGATCAACGTCCCTGGAAAAACTCGCTTCATTGAAGCCGGCATTTGCGAAAGACGGAACAGTGACGGCAGGAAATTCTTCCGGCATCAATGACGGCGCCGCTTGTTTACTGCTTGCATCTGAAAATGCCTTGAGAGAATTCTCATTGAAACCCGTGGCAAAAATTATTTCGATGGCTGTTGCTGGCGTTGATCCTGCTTACATGGGAATCGGTCCGGTTCCTGCCACACAAAAAGCATTGAAGCGTGCAGGCCTGACAGTTGATGATCTTGATTTGATCGAATTGAATGAAGCATTCGCTTCGCAATCGATTGCATGCATTCGTGATTTAAAACTTGATACTTCAAAAGTGAATGTGAATGGTGGAGCGATTGCTCTCGGGCATCCGCTCGGATGCAGCGGTGCAAGAATTTCGACTACACTTCTTCATGAAATGAAAAAAAGAAAATCAAAATTCGGATTGGCGACAATGTGCGTGGGAGTGGGACAGGGTGCTGCAATTATTTATGAAAGTATATGAGCCGTTTTCTTCTTGAGCTATCTTATAATGGTACGCGCTACAACGGCTGGCAGATTCAGAAGAATACCCCGAATACCATTCAGGCAGCAGTGCACGAAAAGCTTGCAATTCTATTTCAGGAAGAAATTATTGTTACGGCCTCGGGGAGAACAGATGCTGGAGTTCATGCCAGACAAAACTTTACTCACTTCGATACTTCGAAAAATTTACCTGAAGATTTTCTGCGTCGCCTGAATTTTCTTTTGCCAAAAGATATTGCGGCAAGAAATATTTTTTCTGTTGGGAAAGATTTCAACGCACGCTTTGATGCCATCAGCAGAACTTATGAATACCTGATTTCCTATGAGAAGAACCCACTGCTCAGTGAAATCGTTTGCTATTATCCTTATGCAGAACTGTCCATTAAAAAATTAAATGAAGCCGCGAAAATTGTAAAGTCGCACGCTGATTTTGCTTCATTCAGCAAAAAGAGAACACAAGTAAAGACGACACTGTGCAAAATCAAGCACGCTCATTGGGATTGGGATAGTGAAAGGCAATTGCTTCGCTTCCGCATTACTGCCGACAGGTTTCTTCGCGGCATGGTACGCGCGATAGTCGCCACTTCTGTGAGATATGCACGAGAGAAAATTTCTGAAGAGCAATTGCATCATCTGCTTCAAAGCAAGCAACCGCACAAAACGGATTTCTCTGCACCGGCGCAGGGTCTTACACTTCTCGAAGTTGTTTATCCGAACGGAACATTAAAACCGATGAGCTGAGTCAGAATGGTTATTGTTTAATTAATGTGATTAAATTTTGGTTGCCTCAAAAGGGATTTTATTACCTTACCTCGTAAAAACTTAAACAATGAAAATCACCAAGCCAAAATTTAGCATGTTGTTGGTTGCACTGTCAGTAGTTGTAATCTACCTGAGCTGCAACAGCCCTTCAATGAATCAGCCGAAAGCGATGACGAAGGAAGAGATGATTGCAAGAGGCAAGTATTTGGTCACTGCAGGTGGCTGTAATGATTGCCATTCTCCCAAAGTGTTTACCGCTCAGGGCCCGATGCCGGATACCACCAAACTTCTTTCTGGACATCCTGCAGAAGACCCACCAATGCCGATTGACACAAACACGCTTCACCCGGGTTATGGTTATCTCGGTGCCGCCGATCTCACAGCTTGGGAAGGTCCGTGGGGAATTTCCTACACTGCCAATCTCACAGCGGATTCATCTACCGGAACAGGTGCCTGGACTGAAGATAACTTTATCAATGCTCTCAGAAAAGGCAAGCACCTTGGGCTGGATGGTGGCCGGCCTATACTTCCTCCCATGCCCTGGCCCTTCATCAGCCAGTATACTGATGAAGATCTGAAATCCATTTTCGCTTATTTACATTCATTGCCGCCAATCAAAAATCAAGTGCCTGCACCGGTTGCGCCGTCTGATGTGATGAAGATGGCGATGTCCAACATGCCCATGCCCAAAAAACACAAATAGGCGTTCTCTGAAGATTCTCTAATTAATCAAAAGACAGAAGCCGTTCAGTGATGAGCGGCTTCTTCATTTCTTATTGAATTGTTTGGCATAATTAAAATGGTTCATCAGCTGAATCAGAATTAATGAATCATTTATTTTTTAGATCGAAACAGATTTATTCTCATTAATTTTATTTTCAAAATTCATAATCATGCAAAAGATCATCACGCGCGTGTGGCATGGAAAAACTTCTGCTTCAAAAGCTGATGCTTACCTGAATTACCTGCTTCAGGTAGGTGTGAACGATTACAAGCGAAGCCCCGGCAATCTGAGTGTTCAAATCTGGCGACGTACCGATGGTGACCGCGTGCATTTCTATACAGTAACTACCTGGGACAGCTATGAGAGCATTAAAAAATTTGCTGGTGATGAGATTAACCAAGCCGTTTATTTACCGCAGGATAAAGACTATCTTCTCGAATTTGAACCCGATGTGATGCACTGCGAAACATTTATTCCGTAGTTGCTTGAAGGAATTATTGACTGAAAAATTAGGACCGAAAATTATCATTGGACGTAATAAAAAATCTTCGTCAGCCACTTGGAAGTGTCTTTTTCCGTCATGGGACCAGAAACATATTCTTCAACAGAGAATGATCTTGACGTCAGTCCTTTTTCCTTCACCCGATCGCTGAATGCTCTATACGCTGATGACATTCGTGAATAAGATCCGTAGTAATCGATCTCTAATGCTTTTCCTGAAGGAACATTTATCGTTTCCCATCCGTCGGGAGTCACCTTCACATCCTTTACAGGAATCGCTGCAGCCATGTCAGTAGTCATCTTCACCGTATCAAAAGTGTAATACAATCCACTCGGCGATCCGGACATTTCGATCTGCGCATTTTGAACATCAGTCATCAACTTTGTGATTTGCGTTGTAAAAAATTTTGAAATATTCATGATAGAAACTGTTTCACGCTTGCCAACATAGGTAAGCATGGGCTGTTCGACTTCAGCGATCTTGAAACCGCGATAAGTCTTATTTTGCAATGCCTGTTGTTCGCAAAAGGCTTTTAGATTTGCTAATCCTTCATCGTAATCACTCTGAACCGACTTCTTATCCATGAACAAGCTCATGATGTTAAACGGTCGAGGTAATGATGTGGTAAATCCCCATGTCACTTTCACAGCGCCTGTGGTGTCGCTTAATTGCATGAAGGCATTAGCTTCAGATTTGAATGGTCGGGTGAATTGAAGATGTTGTTCGGCGCGATTCATAGGATCGAGCTTCGTAAAGATTTGCGATCCGGCGCCCACCCGATCGTTCCCGTCCCAACTCGATTTGGCACCTACTGTACCGTCAGTTCCTTCAATAGTTGTTTTCATGTTCGGATCACGCTTGGCCCAAGGCGACCATTGCTGTATGTTTTTGAAGTAGGTAACATTATTCCAAACAATTTCCCTTGGCGCATTGATCACTGTGCTTGACGAAATGCTCAGCGTCGTGGGAATAAAAACTGCCAACACAGCTACTATTAAAAGCAGAATAACAAGAACGATGAGTATCAGCCTGAAAAATTTCATGAAGAAATTCTTTGTATGTTAAAGGTAGCTCTGTTTCTTTTACGAAAGTAATGATTTAGACAAGCGACATGAATCTCTGCTGCAATGATCTCGGATTTAGAAATCTAAATCCAATGTTCACCATTTATTTATTTTTCGTTTGTAATTTTAAGTTTCAGATTTCCTTTTAATAATTGAAGTTATGAAAAGGATAGGTCTTTCCGTTTCGCTTCTCTTTTGTTTCTCTGCGATTTTTGCGCAAATACCTGATCGGTTCTATCAGAATTCAAAGGCCGGATATAGAGATCCCGCAAGCGGCGCGGTAATTGTTCAGCCTGTTTATGACGCCTGTAGCGAATTCCAAAACGGATTTGCTATTGTGGTTGCGCTAATAAACGCGGATTCATTAATGAAAAAGTAAATATTGTAATAGAAATGAAATATGACCGGGCGAATTTTTTTAGAGATGATCAAGCAGTAGTTTTTAATAACGCGACAGGGGATTTACATCGACAAGACCGAGAAATACCTGAATGATTTGCCAAAGCATGAAGAAGAGTGGGATTATGAAAACGGGAAGACTAAAGAGTGAAACACTTTAGCGTTAAAGTAGCTCGTGAGGGCGCAGTTAATTTTTCTTCTATCTTTCGCTCTTCTTAATTCAATCCAATTTCACATGGACCTGAAAGAAATACAGGAACTCATTAAGCTGCTGGGAAAATCGGATATCTCCGAACTCAGAATAGAGCAGGACAATTTCAAACTAACACTGCGCAAACATGATTCATATGGAATTATTCCGGTTGCCGCAGCCCCAAGCGTTCCGGTGGCTCCTCCCGTTACAACGCCTGTGGCTCCCCACGCAATTCCGGTTTCCAAGGAAACTGCACCGAAAGCAGAATCAACTGATGAATCAAAATACATTACCATCAAATCTCCGATGATCGGCACATTTTATCGCTCATCATCACCCGATAAGCCCTCTTTTGTAAATGTGGGAGATGAAATAAAACCGGGCAGTGTTCTCTGTATCATTGAAGCCATGAAGCTCTTTAATGAGATCGAAAGCGAACATTCAGGCCGCATTGTGAAAATTCTGATTGAGAACGCCAAGCCGGTCGAATACGATCAGCCGTTGTTCCTCATTGAACCGATGTAAGGGGAATGGCTAAGAAAGAAATCAAACCCTTCAAAAAAATTCTCATCGCCAATCGCGGGGAAATTGCTTTGCGCATCATCCGCACCTGCCGTGAGATGGGAATAAAAACGGTTTCAATTTATTCAACAGCCGATCGTGATTCACTGCACGTTCGTTTTGCAGATGAAGCTGTGTGCATTGGTCCGCCGCCATCGAAAGAATCATACCTCAATATGGCTCAAATCATGGCGGCCGCAGAAATCACCGGTGCCGATGCAGTTCATCCCGGCTACGGCTTTCTGGCAGAGAACGAAAAATTCGCCGAGATCTGCAAGGAATATGGAATAAAATTCATCGGACCTACAGCTCCACAGATTGCAGCCATGGGCGACAAGATCACAGCCAAGGAAACCATGAAGAAAGCCGAAGTTCCCGTAATTCCCGGAAGCGACGGACTTGTAAATGATTTGGCTGAAGGAAAAAAACTGGCGAAGAAGATCGGCTATCCTGTAATTCTTAAAGCTACTGCAGGCGGTGGCGGAAAAGGTATGAGACTGGTGTGGGAGGAAAAAGAATTCGAGAAGTCATTTACCATGGCGCGCACTGAAGCCGGCGCTGCATTCGGAAATGATGGCGTGTATATGGAAAAATATATTGAAGAGCCGCGCCATATTGAAATACAGGTGGCAGGTGATCAGTATGGTAAAGCGTGTCATCTTTCAGAAAGAGATTGCTCTATTCAGCGGCGTCACCAAAAACTCACCGAAGAGAGTCCATCGCCTTTTATCACGCAGGAACTACGTGAAGAAATGGGACGAGCTGCGATTCTGGCCTGCAAAGCCATCAAATATGAAGGAGTAGGAACAGTAGAATTTCTTGTTGACAAGCACCGTCAATTTTATTTCATGGAGATGAATACACGCATTCAGGTGGAGCATCCGGTAACTGAGGAAGTGATCAACTACGATTTAATTAAAGAGCAGATCAAGATTGCGATGGGCGAGCCGATCAGCGGAAAAAATTATTTCCCGACGATGTGTGCCGTGGAGTGTCGTATCAACGCCGAAGATCCGTTCAATGATTTTCGCCCTTCTCCGGGAAAGATCACAACACTTCACACGCCCGGGGGGCATGGAGTAAGAATCGACTCACACATTTATGATGGTTATGTGATTCCGCCTTTCTACGATTCGCTGATTGCAAAAATTATTTGTGTTGCACAAACGCGCATCGAAGCCATCGCCACGATGGAACGCGCGCTCACTGAATATGTGATTGAAGGAGTGAAAACAACCATTCCGTTTCATCTTGCGCTTATGCGTGATAAAAAATTCAGAGAAGGAAATTTCACAACTGCGTTTCTGAATGATTTCAGGTTTTGACCAGGGAATAAATTACTGAGTCCAGAAATTTTCCGTTGTAGAAATAATTCTCTTTGAAGTAAGCTTCTCTCACGAATCCAAATTTCTCAAGCAATTTCTGCGAAGCAACATTTTCAGGATTTGTGTTTGCTTCAATGGAATGAAGATTCATTTCCTGAAATCCGTAGCGAATTATTTCTTTGATTGCTTCCGACATTATTCCGCGTCCTGTGTATTCCGGATGTAAAATATATCCGATTTCCGCGCGGTGATGTTCGGGGATCAACCGCCAGTAACCGATAGTGCCAATGAAGCGGTTGTCATTCTTCATTGAAATCCCCCAGGTAATTCCTGTTCCCGAATTAATTCCGTCAGTAAATTTCTGTATGAGCTCGAGTGCTTCTTCCCGCGATGTCATTCGCACTTTATCGATGTAGCGCATCGTAATTTCATTCGACCTCAGGAAAAGAATTTCGTCAGCATCCTCATCAGTAATCTGCCGAAGCTGAAGTTGTGGGGTGAAAAGTGTTGGGAATGGAATAAAACTAAACTGAAGCATTCAGAGAGATTTCGTAATTATTTCTTCAGCAAAAAAACGGCAGGAATTTCGAAACGCTTTCTCCATGCCGTCTCGGTGTGATTGGCGCCTTCAAAAACTTTTGACTCGAAATTTTTGTCGTTGTATCCTTTTGCTTTCATGATCTCATCGGCTTGCTTTTGAAACGGGGCATACAACGAATCAAGTTCTACAGTGCCATGATCAAAATAGATTTTGTGATTCTTCGGTGAAGGCAAATGATTTTTCATGTAGGAAAAGATTGCAGCCGGAGTGGGATTGTGATCTGCTCGGTAAATAACGGTCCAGTGAGTGCTCAGGCAAGCGGCACCGCCAAACACATCGGGATATTCGCAGATAGCGTATAGAGAAATCAATCCACCCATACTTGATCCAGCAATGAAAGTGTTTCGCTGATCTTTCAGAGTGGGAAAAGTACTATCAATAAACGGCTTTAACTCGAGCACCAGAAATTTCAGATAATTGTCTGAATAAACTGTGACACCATTGAAAACGGATTGTCCATAGGGAGTTAGCGCTGCATAAAGTGAATCCTGCTGTGTTTTTGAAAGAGATTCAAAAGGTTTCTGCGGACAATATTCAGAATGCCGACTCAGTCCAGTATTCCAAATTCCCACTACAATGCAATTGCGAATTTTATTTGCGCTCAGTAGTTTGCTCATCGTTTCATCAACGCCCCACTCTTGATGCGTCCACGTGGAAGATGAATCAAAGAGCATTTGTCCATCTTGCATGTAGAGAACTGCATATTTTTTCGAGGCGGAATAATTATCGGGCAACCATATATCAATGTTTCTCGCTTCAACATATTTTGATGCAAAGTTGTCGAAACGTTTTATTGACCCTGAGGAAACGTGTGGCAATTGGGCAAAGGAAAAACCGCTTATGAGGAGCAAAGAAATTGTAATTGATATAGGAAGGGTAGTCCTCATTTGCTTTCTTACTTTCCGATACAAAACTTTGAGAAAATTTCTCCAAGGATTTCATCACTCGTCACTTCACCGGTGATTGCCCCGAGCGCATCAAGTGCGCGACGGATATCGGCCGCAAACAATTCGCCTGAAACATTTTTTTGCAATGAATCCAGCACGCTTTCCAGTGCGCAGTCAGCTTTTGAGAGAGCGTCGTAATGCCGGGCACTGGTGATAATGGTTTGATCAGCTGAAGTTTCATTCTTTAAAACCATCGCAACTAACTTTTCTTTCAATAGATCCAAATGCAAATGTTGTTTGGCTGAAATGAAAAGCAGATTTTCAAATCCGCCGAATTCAGTTTCGAGATTTCTTTTTTCTTCTCCATCAATCTTGTTTCCAACGAGAAGCAGCGAAACCCCGTGAAGATTCAATTTTGAAATATCTTTTTTCAAATGCTCGCTGCTCATCTCCTTCACATCAAAAAGATAAATGACAATCGACGACTGACTGATTTTCTCCATCGTTTTCTCCACACCGATTTTCTCAATCACATCATTGGCTTCACGGATGCCTGCCGTGTCAACCAAGCGAAATAAAATGCCGCCGAGGTTAATCACTTCTTCAATGGCATCACGCGTGGTTCCGGGAATTTCAGACACAATAGCCCGATCTTCATTCAGCAAGGCATTCAGCAATGTTGACTTTCCGGCGTTCGGTCGTCCGGCAATCACTGTCGTCACTCCGTGCTTGATGACGTTTCCGAGTTGAAATGAAGAGGCGAGGTTTTTCATTTTGGATTTCAGATTCAGAATCAATTGCTTTAATTCTTCTCGATTCGCAAAACGCACGTCCTCTTCGGCGAAATCCAATTCAAGTTCAATGAGCGAAGCAAAGCGAATGAGTCCGGCACGCAATTGTTTGATCTCCGAAGAAAATCCGCCGCGCATTTGATTCATCGCAGTTTGACGCGCGCTTTCGGAATCCGCAGCGATAAGATCGGCCACCGCTTCTGCTTGCGAGAGATCCATTTTTCCGTTCACAAAAGCGCGCATCGTAAACTCACCTGCCTTTGCCGCGCGGGCACCATTGATGATAAATAATTGAAGAATCTGCTGCGCAATGTATGGCGAACCGTGCGAAGAAATTTCAATTACGTCTTCACCTGTATAAGAGTGCGGCGCTCTGAAAATTGCAATTACCACTTCGTCAATTTCTTTTTCCTGATCAGTGATATACCCGTGATGCAGTGTGTGCGACGATTGTTCTGTAAGTTTTTTCCCTTTGAAAACCTTTTCAGCAATTGCAATTGCATCTTTTCCTGAAAGACGAATCACAGCAATCGCACCCACTCCGGGCGGAGTAGAAAGTGCGACAATGGTATCATCCAGCTGTAGCATTAGAAATGTAAAATTCAGGAATTGTGAAAAATTTCAGAATTGATTTTTGATCAGCGTTGAATAATGAAAGCTTTGGAGACCGGTCGTGAATTGCCTGAGAAAATCATTGTGTACAATCCCGAAGGAAGATCAGCAACGCTCATCAAAATTTGATTTTCATTTTTCTGAAGGGAAATTTCTCTCATTGTTTCGCCTCTGTCATTTACGATTTTGCATGAAGTAAATTTATTCTGAAGGCCGGATATATAAACTTCATCCGATGCGGGGTCGGGATAAAATTCAATTGAAGATCCGCTATCATTTTGCTGAACTCCTGTGAAATTAGGCAAAAGATTGATCGTGTTTGTTGCAACAACGCTGTCACCGAAATTATCTTTCATCACCAAATTCAGATTGTAAAGCCCGGGTGAAATCCCATAAGTATTCCATGTTGCGAGCAAACCATCATCCACTGAAATATTTTCCTCCGCCGAAACCGGAATCCACGTCGTACTTCCGACGGATTGATAAAACAATTGATAGTGGTCAAAAGTGGGCAGCAAACTGATTGCCGTGCGATGGATGTAAGCGCTGCCGTTTATTTCAATTGAAGAATTAACAACCGCCGAAGCCGGATTGTCGAGATTCATCACCCATACTTCACTGCCATCGTAAAGCTGCGGCGATTGCGTGAATCCATCCTGAACCAAAATCAAGATGGAATTGCTCGTGGCCTCGGGAGTGCCGTTCGTGATTCCGCTGTAAGCGACCACAATAATTCCTGTCCCTTCACTTCGCACGGTGCAAGTGAATGCAGAAAGAGCGGCAACAAGGAATGACTGATCGGTTGCCCAGAAATATCCGCCGGAACCATCCACAAAAATATCCTGAGCGCTCAGTGTGCTGTGTTGTTCCGTTCCTATTTCGCCGAGAATGCAATTCGACATGGTGATAGTTGAAGTATCCATCGGATAAATGCTCCAGGTTGTAACTGAAGTTTGATTCAATTGCAGATTGCGGTCAGAAAAAAGATTGCTGCTGTTCTCATAATAACTTCCGTCAACAAGTCCGCTCACGTTTGCAACATCGCTGTGAAGAAACCATGCCCCGATTGCGCGCAAATTCGAGCTGTCAATCGTCACATAAGAACCATTCACAGGCATGAGTCCCCACATCACATTCGTGCAGTTGGTGACGCTGACTGAATATGAAATTCCACTCACACCGGTTGAAGTTGAATTGAAATCATACTGAGCAACATCGGCTCCGTCAGGAAAACTCCGGTGAATTACAGAGCCCTCAGGAAACTGATGCCACAACAGAACGGTATCGCCTTTTGAAATATTCACCGTCGCTTCGTCGGTCAAAATAATTTCACCAACGAGATTGCACGTATCAATCACGAATGAAGGCTGCCCGTACAAACCTGTTGTAGTAAAACCGATCACATTCACATTTTGATATTGAACAGAAGCAGAATCGATAATCGCCAGGTTGTGTGAAAGTCCGCTGTAGTTGAGTGAAGTATTTGTGAATTGCACTTTCGCATCATTCACTGCAATTAGATTACGCTGATAGAAGTATTGCTGCGGAAAATAGAGTGAAGAATTCGTTGCGAAAACTTTAGCCGAATTCGTCACAGCCAAATCTCCGTTGATTGTTGCTTGCGAATTTTCAAAAATCAGTACGCCGTCATTCACCACAAAAATCGGCCCGTCATTAAAATACGTCCCGCTTATGGTCAGCGTATCGTGCGGAACAGCGCCAACCACAACAGTGTCAATATTTCTCGAATGAACATTTGAAATATTGAGAGAAACCGGCTTATCATAGGGAAATTGTTGAAAGAAATGAGCCGGACTTCCCGGTAATTTGTCTTGTACTGAACAACAGTTTGGCGGAATAACAGCAGAATGAACAGCGGCATTCTTCAAGCCCGCATTAATTTTCTGCTGGGGAAATTCGAATTGAGCTTTTCCGAAAACAGCTTCGATCAGCAATAAACCGGTCAACAAAAATGTTTTCATCGCGTAAGGCTCTACATGCAAAAGTAAATTCTCATTTCAGAATAAATTTGCAGCGAAAAATTTTGGGGATGAAAATTCTTTTTGTGTGTCTCGGAAATATTTGCCGCTCACCCATGGCGGAAGGTGTGATGAAGCATTTGGCAGAAAAGCATGCTCTCGACTGGATAGTTGACAGTGCGGGAACAGAATACTATCATGTCGGCGAAAGTCCTGATTATCGTGCTGTGCAGATTTGCAGGAACAATCAGATTGACATTACCTCACAACGCGCCAGGCGAATTACAAAAAGTGATTTTCAAAAATTCGACTTGATCTATGCTCTCGCTGACGATGTGCTTGATGAATTGCTGCACATGAAACCGCATCATACCAACGGCCTTCAGTTGAAACTATTGATGGATGAAGTTTTTCCCGGGAGAAATGAATCCGTTCCTGATCCGTGGTACGGTTCGATGAAAGATTTTGACGTGGCCTTTCGCATGATCCACGAAGCGTGCGAAGCCATCATCAGCCGCTATGCAAATCTTCAGATCAGGTAGCCATATTCTCAGCGCGCGTTGATGAAAGCAGTGATGTCGCTCACAAGTTCTTTTGATAAATCATGATTGGGATTGGTGTAAGCATCAATGTTTTCCTGCTGTGAGGTAATGGGCGCTTTTAAAACGTGATTCATTCCATGAATGAAAAAATACGAGGCGGAAGGATAAGCGGCCTTAAGTGCTTTGGCATCTTCTTCACTGATCTGCAAATCCTGATCCCCTTCTACAATAGCCACTGGAATCTGCAGTGATTTAATTTCCTCAACCGGGTTATAGTTCATCCAGGAAATCATGAACGGCTGAACACTCGGCCGAAACAGCGAGAACAAAAGCGGATTCACATTCTTTACAGTATGTCCTTCCTTCAAACTGTCGATGATGACGTAGCACTGATGCCGGATGGTATCGGGCTGTCTGGCGAGTTGCTCTTTCAAAACAAGATCGATGGAGCGGCCGGCCCCGCAAATTGAAATGTATTTGTCAGCGCCGGCTCGTTTCGCAGCGAGCAAACCAATGAGTGCTCCTTCACTGTGGCCCGCGACAATTATTTCCGAAAATTTATTTTTTGACTTTAGAAACTGGAGACAAGCCACTGCATCATTCACAAAATCATCAAAGGTGAGTTTTGATTCATCAATCTGAAAATCGCTGCTCGCACCCACGCCGCGTTTATCATAGCGGAAGCTGGCGATGCCGGCATCCTGAAAAGCTTCCGCCAGCATTTTAAGTGAATTATTTTTCAATTGCGCCTGATTGCCGTCACGGTCAGTTGGCCCCGATCCCGCAATGAGCAGAACCACGGGCATTTTTTTGTTACTGTCAGCAGGCATTAAAAGCGTTCCGTGCAAATGGCCGCCGGACGCGCTGACAATTTGTTGTGTTCCGTTTCTTTGATCCTGCGAAAAAGAAATTTTCGAGAGTGCAATGAACGTGAAAATGAACAGCAAGTTTTTCATTTAAAAAATGATTCGATGAGTTAAGTCTGATTCATTCGTGCGGCGGACTTGTCGTCTTTACGAGCTCGCGGTATTTAAAATATGAGTAGACGACAGGAACGAGCGCCATCACGCCGATTCCAGCTGCAAGCACAATTCCTGCTGCAACTTGCGGAAGAAAGAGGCAAGTGACAGCAATCACGAGTCCACCGTAAAACCATATTCTTCCGCCGAGCAAATGTGTTTGCCGCCATACTTCTTCATTTGACAGCGTCCACGGCGTGCGAATACCGACAAACCAATTGGATCGGACAGTCCGCATGTAATTTCCAAGCAGGGCAAAGAATAATCCCATTCCGGCCATGAAGAAATTAAAACCACTCGCGTTATTGGTGAGCGCAGCATGGATGGTGAACGCAAAAATGCCGACGAAAAAAATGTGAATGATGAGCCGGATGTTTTGATAAGAAGGCCCGAACAATCTATAATGCTGGTATCGCGGATCAATTCGGGGAATGAAAAACAGAATGAAATACATGAGCACATTCATTCCGGGAAGCAGCAGCAGCGCAAATGTTTTTCCCGAATAGTCATCTACTTCTCCTTTCACATTCCAGTGTGTAGGAACGCGATCAGGGATCTTTCCCCACATGATGAAGGCGTAAATAAATGGCGCCAGCAGGGCAAGCCAAATCACAAATTCTTTTTTCCAGTTAATGTTTTTCATGATAAAAAATAGTTGAGGGTGAGTTTATTTTTTTCCTGTGAGTTTGTAAATCCATTTCAGGAGTTCATCGAGCTCAGTGGTGTTGATGGAATAGGTGATGAACTGTCCTTCTTTCTCTGACACTACGAGATTTGCGCGCTTGAGAATGTCGAGATGATGTGAAATACTCGGCTTCGTCATGTCAAATGCATCGGCGATTTCTCCTGCCGTCAGGTCTTTTTTCCTGAGCATGTCGAGGATTTTTCTTCTCGTGGGATCACTAAGCGCCTGAAGCAAATAATTCATTATAATTAGGTAGTTAGACAATTATCTAAATGCAAAGGTAGAAGAAATTTTTTATTCAGGAAATTTTAGCGGATCAGCGAAAGATTTTTATTGGATGAAGAACAGCGGATTCAATCCGGTGCCTCACTTGCTCTGCTGAGAGCGGGCGAAGCAATTTGGGCGGGTCAATGGATTCATCAATGTCATCAAAGAAAGTGAGCGCTTTGAGCGCCATTACCGGGTTGATGTAATCGTATTTGACAGCAAAAAACAGAAGCATGTCTATCACTGAAAAATGTTCCAGCAAAAAGTAGATGTCAATGAAATCCTTGAGGCGCTGCCCTGATTGGATGATGGCATTCAGTTTCATCGCAGCAATGTCTTCTTTCGAGAGAAATGAAATCCCTTCCTCCGAAATCGGATCGCGAACCAGCGGGTGAGGGTGTGAAATGAAATCGACTTTTATTGCGTCAATATGACTCAGCAGTGTATTTTGTATTGCGAGATCTGCCTGGACTGAAAAATCTTTTTGTAAGACTTCAACAAGGGAACTTCCGATGAATTTATTTTGAGTGAAGAAATCCAAGTCAATTGAATTCCGGTGTCCTAATTGTAATGCGAGAGCTGTTCCTCCCACCAAAAAAAAGCCTTCGAGCTCGCGAAGCTTTTGCAATTGTTGAATAAGCAGAAAAGTTTCCCGCGAAATGATGCGAGGGTCCTTATGCAGCATGAAGAAAATCCGAGTTCAGAAAAAAGCGGGCAAAATCTTTATCGCGTTTATCCAGTTGCTTTGACCATTTTACCGTTTCAAGAATTTTTTCCGGACCATAGAATTTGAAAATTTCTCTCCACTCATTTAAGTCACCCCGTTGAACTACCCGCTCAATAACAATTTTGTAAGAACGATCCCAATGAAAATTTTCATAGTCATATTCCCACAGAAGGCGCGCCGGAATGTTTGGCTTGTCTGGCATCTGCTTGCTAATTTCTTCTCTCAAAGATACAAATTTTGAGGCGGTTTTTCGAGATAAAATCATAGATTATCTGAGTATTTCAGCAATGAAATTCAGTCAATGAGTCTCATTTCATTTTCCAGGTATTCCGCTCCCGCATACTTGTCAATAATGAAGAGCACATAGCGGATATCGACTGAAATATTTCTGCACTGATCGGGATCGAAGTAGAGATCGCTCATTGTTCCCTCCCAGCAGCGGTCGAAATTGATGCCGATGAGATTTCCGTTGCCATCGAGTACAGGACTTCCGCTGTTGCCGCCGGTGGTGTGATTCGATGCGACGAAATCGGTGTGCAGTGTTCCATCTGCATCGGCATATCGACCGAAATTTTTTTGATGATATAAGTCGATCAGCTTTTGCGGCGCATCGTAAAACTCATCATTGGGTTTGTACTTTTCAATTACACCATCAAGCGTTGTGTAGTACTTAAAGTGAACCGCATCCTTCGCTTCGTAGCCCTCAACTTTTCCATAAGCAACCCGGAGGGTGAGATTTGCATCAGGATAAAATTTCTTCTCGGGAAAAACTTCCATCTGCGCTTTCATGTAATCACTGTTCAAATCATAGATGCGATCATTCACTCTTTCATAAGGTGGAAGAATGAAATCACTATAATAGTTGTTGAGCGCGATTGAAATTTTGAATGCCGGATCGTTCATGATTTTCTTCTCACTTCCTTTTTTAAAATCTTTCAACACATCCTCCAGCTGTTTCTGATTATCGAAAATGGAAGCTGAGAAAATGTATTTGCTGAGCGCCCCGTAATCACCTCCGTACTTTTTAATCAAGTCGCCTAATTCAACGGGAGTTAATTCTGCGCCCGCATTTCTCCCATACAATTCCAGCATGGCCGGCAAAATTTCTGCATCAGTTTTTGCATCGTAGTTTTTGTAAAAGCCATCAAGCTGCTTGGTGATCTTCTCAATCATTTTCGTTACAGACTCATCAATGGATTTTTTGTTTTGCATGGAATCGATGAGCGGCTTCAGTATCGGGCCCACTTTCCAAATCTCAGGAGCGAGCAATGCTTCACTGTAATAATCCACGACGGGCTGAAGACTTTTTAAGCTGTCATAATAAATTTTCAATTCAGGAAGCAAATTGCTGTATTCGTTTTTCCATTCAGAATTTCCATTAATCCGCGTGGTGAATTCCGTTTCATAATTTGCTTTTTTCGAAATCGCATTGGCTTTCTGCAATCCGTGAATTTCTCCCTGCCATTTTTTCCATGCATTCGACAAACCGAAATATTTTGATGAATACTTGAGATGAACCGTGTCATTCGCCATCATGTGGCTCCACCAGATTTTCAATCGCGCATCTCGAATGGCGACCTTCTCCGGATCAGAAATATTCTGAGTGAAATCAACAGCATAAGAAGAAACATATTCTGTGGTTCTTCCTGGAAAACCATACACCATTGTGAAGTCTCCTTCTTTCACACCCTTCAGTGAGATCGGGAAAAAATAATTTGGTTTGTAGGGAACATTGTAGGGCGAATAATCCGCGGGCTCATTGTCTTTGTTCGCATAAATTCGGAAGAGGGAAAAATCACAGTTGTGCCGCGGCCAAACCCAGTTGTCTTCATCACCGCCAAACTGCCCGATGGATTCCGGCGGAGCACCCACCATTCTAACATCGCGGAAAGTTTCTGACACGATGAGGAAAAACTGATTGCCATTGTAAAATGATCTCACGGTCGCTCCGTACGGCGTTCCTTTCACGGCTTCGAGGGAAATCACTCGCGATACACTGTCGATGATTTCATCCCTGCGATCACGCGAAACATTTTTCGGAATTGAAGAGAGCACACGACTCGTTTCATCTTCCATTCGAATGATGAATGTCACCGTAATTGCAGGGCATGAAAGTTCTTCACTCTGATTCATGGCCCAAAATCCATTCTTCACGTAATCATGATCCACCGAGCTGTGCGACTGAATTTGTCCGAGCCCGCAGTGATGATTGGTGAGCAGCAAACCGTCACATGAAATCACTTCGCCGGTGCAGCCGCTGCCGAAAAGCAGCACCGCGTCTTTCATTGAAGAATGATTCACAGAATAGATATCATCAGGAGAAAGCTTCAATCCTTCGTTCTGCATATCATGAAAAACGGTTTCCTGCAGCAGCATCGGCAGCCACATGCCATCATCGCAAAACGAACGAAACGGTTTTAAGAGTAAACTGAGAATTGTAGCTGCAATCAAAAATTGTTTTGTTGCTGAGAGGGAAAATTTCATTGTGCCGATAAGTTGATCAGCAAAAATAGAAGCAGGCGACTAAAACAATATCTTATTCGACAAGCGAATTAATTAACAAACTCAACGAGGCTTCTGAGAGAGGAAAGCCATGATTCCACCCATCACGAAGAGGAAGAAGAGCAAAATCCAGATGGCGGCTTCCGTCTTTTTGGTTCGAACAATTTCGCGTTTCATGTGAGATTCACTTTGAAATGCAAAAAGAATTTACAGTCGTTAATTCGGCAATGATCTTTGTCATTCCGGTTTTCCTGAGTTCGTCTAAAATGTTTTGAGTCGCTGTAACATTTTATTTCAACCCGCGCCTCACTCTCGCTTTCTGATAAGAAATTTTGAAATCTTGAGTTTAATTAAAAATGTTTTCGATGCCAATGTCCTCTTTCTGCCGTCATCAATTCGCTATTGGCAATCCGGAATCCGAAATAAAAAATTTCTTCCCCGAAAAAGCGCGCAGGAATGCCTTCATTCTCATGGTTTGGTTCAACTTGCTCACTGAAGTTCCGGCAATCCGGAATCAGGTGGGGGATGCATCCTGCGGCTTTTTCTTTCGTGTGAATAGAAATCTTTCACACGAATTTCCTCTGCTGCTTTTGTGATTCTAATCAATATGGCTTCTTCATTGCTACCTTTGCTGCGCTATGATGAGCCGCGAATTTCGTTATGGTTTGATTGCAGGATTTATCACACTCCTGTGGATGGCATTCGGTTATTGGATGGGCTGGGACAAAACTGAAATGGGAACGTATGCTCCGTTTCTCAGCATGTTCATTCTCATTGTGGCGATTTACATTTCTATTCTGTTCAAACGCGATAAAGATTTGGGTGGTGCAATTACATTCGGTAATGCATTTATCACCGGCGTTTCAGTAAGCTTCGTAATCGGACTGATGGTGGGCGCATTTCTTGTCATTTACGTTGAATACATAAATCCTGATATCGTGAATGAAGTGGCGAAGCAGGCAGAAGATTATTACAAGACACAAAAGGGAGTTACGCAGGATGAAATTAATAATGCCGTGAACGGAGCGAAAGCACTGTACTCCCCGTTTGGCCAGTTCACATACGGCATCGGCACCACAATGCTCACCGGAGGATTGATTTCACTGTTGTGTGCTGCGGTAATGAAAAGACAGGAGAAGTTAGAAGTCAGAAGTTAGAAGATGGCAGTAAAACCCACCATTCCATCCGGCACGCGCGACTTCTCTCCCGAAGAAGTTTACAAGCGCCAATTTATTTTCAATACCATCCGAAGTGTGTTTGAGAAATACGGTTACGCGCCGATTGAAACACCGACGATGGAAAATCTTTCGACGCTCGAAGGGAAATATGGTGAAGAAGGAGATCGGTTGTTGTTTCGGATATTGGATTCGGGTGATTTCTTTAAAAGTATCCGTGATCAATATTTATCTGGTTCGTCTCAGAATTTGATCAATCAATTGACATACGGAAATCTTGGTGCGGATGACACTCAACAGGTAGTTAGTCAGCTTCAAGGAATACAATCATTTCGAGAAATGGCGTTGAGTGATTTGATTCAGGCTGTTTCAGAGAAGGGTCTCCGCTATGATCTCACCGTTCCCTTCGCCCGTTATGTGGTGATGCATCAAAATGAAATTACGTTTCCATTCAAGCGCTACCAGATTCAACCTGTCTTCAGAGCTGACCGCCCGCAGAAAGGACGTTACAGAGAATTTTTTCAGTGTGATGCAGATGTGGTGGGAAGTGATTCACTGCTTTACGATGCGGAGTTCGCTCAGATTTATGATGAAGCCTTTGCGAAACTCAATGTTGAAGTTGAAATCAAAATCAATAACAGAAAAATTTTGCAGGGCATTGCTGAGGTCTGCAACGCCTCTGAAAAATTCATGGACATCACGATTGCCATTGACAAACTGGACAAGATCGGATTGCAGGGCGTGAGACAGGAGCTCACGAATCGCGGAATGAGTGAAAGTCAATTGCAATTGATTGAAAAATTCTTTTCGATTTCGGGAAATGCAGAAACAAAAATTTCACAAGCATTGCAGTTACTTTCAAATTCCGAAACCGGAACAAAAGGTTGTGAAGAATTGAAAGCGATGCTGGATTTCCTTCAGCTTTCAGGAAATCTGAAAAATGATTTGATCATTGACTTTACACTTGCACGTGGGCTGAATTATTACACCGGAGTGATTTACGAAGTAGTTGCGAAAAGCGCTTCACTCAAATCAAGTGTCGGTGGTGGCGGACGTTACGATGATCTCACCGGAGTTTTCGGATTGAAAGGCGTGAGCGGCGTCGGCATTTCATTCGGCGCTGATCGAATTTATGATGTGATGGAGGAAATGAAATTATTTCCCGCCACGGCTTCGAAAGGAACACAAGTCTTGTTCTGTTACTTTGATGAAGTATCGCAGAAATATTGTTTGTCGCTCGTGAAGAAAGTTCGCGATGAAGGAATCGCCGCGGAGATTTATCCTTCGGCAGAAAAAATGAAGAAGCAGTTGAAATATGCCAACGATAAAAAAATTCCGTTTGTGGTTGTGGTCGGCGATAATGAAATGAAGAGCGGAAAACTTGCTTTCAAAGACATGGAGAGCGGCGAGCAAATGGAAAAAACCATTGATGAAATAATTCAGCAACTGAAATAACATCAAGTGCCAACTCATCAAATAAGTGCTGATCATCTTTCACTTGAAAAACTGAAAGCGATTCTTGATTCCAGCGCGAAGCTTGAATTGTCAGATTCAGCGAAGGAGAAAATTATTGCCTGCAGAAATTATCTTGACAAGAAACTTGCTGCCTCGGATCAGCTTTTCTATGGCATCAACACGGGCTTCGGTTCTCTGCGCAACATCAAAATCTCTGAGCACGAGATTGAACAGCTCCAGGAAAATCTTGTGATCTCACACGCTTGCGGAGTTGGCAACGAAGTGCCGCAATCAATTGTGAAACTTATGCTGCTGCTGAAAATTCAATCACTTTCCTATGGAAATTCCGCGATCGATCTCTCCACTGTCTGGCGGCTGATTGATTTTTACAATCACGATGTGCTTCCTGTCGTCTATGAAAAAGGATCACTTGGCGCATCGGGTGATCTGGCGCCGCTGGCGCATTTGAGTTTGCCGCTGCTTGGAAAGGGTGAAGTAAATTTCAGAGGAGAAAAAATTTCTTCGGAAAATATTCTGAAGCAATTCAACTGGAAGCCGATCAAATTAAAATCGAAAGAAGGTCTTGCCTTGCTGAATGGAACGCAATTCATGAGTGCATACGCCGTTTGGATTTTGCTGCAGGCGAAAAAACTTTCGATGCTGGCCGATTTCATTTCCTGTATTTCACTCGATGCCTTCGATTGCAGAATGGATCCGTTCAATCTTCATATTCATAAAGCGCGCCCGCATCGGGGACAACTGGAAACGGCAGCTTTTGTTTTGGAAACATTGAAGGGAAGTGAGATTGCTTCGCAGAAAAAAAATGATGTGCAGGATCCGTATTCATTCCGTTGCATTCCGCAGGTTCATGGCGCATCGAAAGATGCCATTCGACACGTTGAAGAAATCGTGACCACGGAAATCAATTCGGTCACTGACAATCCGAATCTTTTTCCTGATGATGATTTGATTTTATCAGGAGGAAATTTTCACGGACAACCGCTTGCCATCAATCTCGATTTTCTTTCCATCGCTCTCGCTGAACTCGGAAGCATCAGCGAACGCAGAACATATTTGCTCATGACAGGTCAGCGCGATTTGCCTCCCTATTTAATTGCGAAGCCCGGTGTGAATTCAGGATTGATGATCGTACAATACACGGCCGCAGCGCTCGTGAGTGAGAATAAACAACTCTGCACGCCGGCTTCAGTTGATTCGATCATGAGTTCCAATGGACAGGAAGATCATGTGAGCATGGGCGCAAATGCAGCGACGAAATGTTATCGTGTTATGAAGAATCTTGAGCCGATTCTCGCGATTGAATTACTCTCTGCAGCGCAAGCGATGGAATTCAGGCGACCATTACGAAGCAGCAAACTCATTGATGAATTTCTGGCGGAATTCAGGAAGGAAGTTGCGTTTAATGAGAGCGACAGGGTGCTTCATGATGACATTCAACGGACGATTTTATTCCTGTCCAGCGAGAGATTTTGACGTACCTTTGAACCCGCAAGTCAGAAAATAATCTCGCTCAGTAATCGTCTCCCTTCACGATGAGAATCAGTAAAATTTCAGGCAAGTTTTGTTTTCTTTGCAGCATTCAATAAGTTCATCTTTTAATCAGGTTTCATGATCATTTTAATTTTCTTCATTGCTCACTGGTACATCTCTCTTTTCTTCCAAACATTTTTCCATCATCGCTATTCGGCTCACCAGATGTTCACGATGTCGCCCACCATGGAAAAGGTTTTCATTTTTCTTTCATGGCTCACGCAGGGCTCATCGTACCTGAGTCCGTATGCTTACGGAATTCTGCATCGCCTTCATCACGCTTATGCGGATACAGAAAAAGATCCGCACTCACCCAAGTACGATAAAAATATTTGGGCGATGATGTGGCGAACGAAAGTGATTTACATGGATATTTTTGAAGGACGCTATCAGGTAGAAGAGAAGTTCAAAACCAATATTCCTCATTGGCCGGCATTCGAAGAATTTGCTAATGGCTGGCCGAGCCGCATTATCTGGGGAGTGTTGTACATCGCATTTTACTTTTTCTTCGCGACGCATTGGTGGTTATGGCTGTTGCTCCCGATTCAGTTGGTGATGGGTCCTTTTCACGGAGCAATCATCAATTGGTTTGCACACTTGTGGGGCAGTGCGCCAAACAAAGTTGACAACACATCAAAAAATCTTCTTCCTGTAGATATTCTTATGCTTGGCGAAAGCTATCACAATAATCATCACGCTTTTCCTGCACGTGCAAACTTCGGAATCAAGTGGTATCAGTTTGATCCGGTCTATCCGTTTATTAAATTATTTAATTGGATGGGCATCATCAAACTCAAGACAGTTAAAGTTCAGGCATAAACGATTTTATTTTTTTTCTTAGCGCTGCTCAGAAGTGGTTTTATTTTTTTCCACTTCAGTGAAGGGCGCTAAGTTTTTTATTCTGTCTTGGCCGTCTTGACAGCTTCAATTTGATTTTCTCCTCGCAGTGTAACGAGATAGATTCCGTTTGAGATCGCTGGGATTTCAAAATTTTCACTTGATGAATGATCTATGAATTGTCTTTTAAGAATGAGATTTCCGAGAACGTCATAAACGGTAAGGGTTACGAATTGCTGTGAAGAAGGAAGATTGAAAAGATAGAGCTGATTCCTGATTATTGTTGCTTGCCATTGAACCTGAGAAATGTCAGGTTGAAAAATTCCTTCCGTCCTGTCAGCTCGATAGATTTCATGCTCGGTACTTACCCATAACCAACAACCGTTTGCTCTATGGCGAGAAACACTTGCAATTGGATGCGGAATTGGAGGCCACTGGTTTACTGAAAAATAATTGCTTGAGTAGGAGTCAAGAACATACAGAGAGTCGTCACGAGAACCACAGTCCACATCAAATGCATCATCAATGAAATCTATACTGTCTTTCTTGATAAGTGAATTCGATGTAGTGTACGAGGACCAGGAGGTGTCAACCAAGTGACTTACTCCTCCTCCGTAAGTTGCAATCCATAAGCTTGGGTGAATCAAGTCGGAATTGAAACTTACATCGATTGCTCTAATGTCATTACACAAAAGTCCAGAATTAGAAGTAATGAAAAGAGACCATTGACTGCCAAGAATTGATATCATTCCAGAATCAGTGCCGACATAAAGAACTTCCGGAGAATAGCCAGAGGGAATGAAATAATATCTCTCTAAGCATTGAATGCGATTGCTTCGAAGTAAAGAGTTGGAAGTATCAAAAAGCAGAAAAGTGTCTTGTGTCGTGAGATAGAGCACTAATCCATTTTTTGTTCCAATCCAAACTGAATCATTGCTAAAATCAAGAATGCAGGTTATTGAATCAGATGGAAGAGAAGAATTGACTGTGTTGAAATAAGCCCACATGTATCCGGGATAATATCGGCAGAGGCCCTTGTCAGTACCAACCCAGATTGTAGTTTCATCATTGCTCACATCAAGAGCAGTTATTTCATTGCTCGGAAGTGGTGAATTCAAAGAGTCAAAACTTGAAAGACCTCCCCAATCGCTCAGGCTCACAACGCCTTTGTTGGTGCCGGCCCAAATTGTAGTACTTGAAAGGTAAATTCCATCTGTAGCATCAAAGCATTTTACAATTGTGTCTTCTCCAAATGTGCGATAGAGCGCTAAGTCCTGAGCATTCATTGAGTTCGCTAATAAACTGAAACTAAAAATCACGAAGTAATTTTGTTTCATTTCTCAAATTTTGAATGATTGATTCAATAAATCTAAAAAACTTTCTCGACTCAAAAATCCGGTTTTACAATCGCCCTTCATTCATTTCTTCCGATCCTATCAGCATTCCTCACCAATTTTCAAAAAAACAAGACATAGAAATCGCGGGCTTCTTCGCTGCAACTCTTGCATGGGGAAATCGGACCACCATCATCAATAGTTGTTCTAAGCTGATAAAGCGAATGGATGATTCACCACACGCTTTTATTCTTCATCACCATGAAAAAGACTTAAAATGCTTTGAAGATTTCAAACACAGAACATTCAATTCCACCGATCTTCTTTACTTCATTCATTTCTTCAGAAATTTTTATTCTGAAAATGATTCACTCGAAAATGCTTTCTCACGATTCATCACTTCGAAAGATGAGAACATTGAAAAAGCGCTGATAGGTTTTCACAACTTGTTTTTCTCTCTCGAGGATTTTCCATTGAGAACGATCAAACACGTTTCCACTCCCGAAAAAAATTCAACCTGCAAAAGGCTGAATATGTTTCTTCGGTGGATGGTGAGAAAAGACAAGGCAGGAGTTGATTTCGGCATTTGGAAAAAAATCAAACCGTCTCAACTCATTTGCCCGTGTGATGTGCATGTGCTGCGGGTGGCAAGAAACCTCAAACTCGTTCGCGGCAGGCAAAATAACTGGAAGACCGCGCTCGAGTTAACATCTAAACTGAGAGAATTCGACCGCGACGATCCGGTGAAATATGATTTCGCATTGTTCGGATTGGGAGTGATTGAGAAATATTAGTAAACTGAAAATTCAACTAAGGAAATAGCTCAAAGTGATTTTCCTTTGATGATAATTCTTTCAGATGCCTTGTTTAGGGCTTTATTTACTGCGGCTTCCTTACTCGTGCCGGTCGCTTTTGCAATGGTTGCCTCAGGCACAGGATCGGAAACCTGGCAATGAAACTTCTGCCCGACTTTGTAAGTTGTAACACGAATCTTGAGACCGTTCACTTCGCGGAATTCTTCCTGAATTTGATGGTTGTTCATTGAGTTCAGTGTTGGTTATTCAATTCATTCCGCTTGCATGTGACGATTCGAAGCGGAAATGTGTTGAAAGGGAATGTGAAGTTATAGTTTTGAATTGATTTTTGAATGGAGAGATTTGAATAACGGCTATTTTTCGACAGAATTAACAAATTGAAACAATCTGCCATCCGATGAATGGAAAGGAGAATCAAATTGCAGCAGAACTCATCAGCCGCAATTTTGATCTGGAAGAAACGACCGAATCAGATGAGATTCTTGCCAAGGTCCGGTGGCAGCTGATTGATAAACTGAATTTCCTGCTTGACCACGATTTTGAAAAACTGATTTGGATTCTTTATCGCATTGATGTCTCGGAGGAGAAAGCCAAACAAGCGCTGGCAGAAAAATCAGATCATTCACCGGCGGAAGTTTTGGCTGATCTGATTATCGCAAGGCAAATTGAAAAAGCAAGAACAAGATTGAATTACACTGGTCATCATCCTAAATGATTAATATTGGCTTACACGCAGTAGGCAAATCCGTAATTTGCTGCCGAATCACTGCTTATGATTACGATCTATCATCGCAGCGGCGAAAAGATGATTGCCGAATCGGATTTGAGTAACTTACCGAAAATTGATCCGGCAGATGTTGTGTGGGTGGATCTGAATCACCTAGATGAAGAGGAAAAGCAGCACATCACTCATAAATTCGGAATTAATCTTTACGAAAAGCAGCAGCAGGAGGAAATTGAGAGCAGTTCGCGCTACCTCGAAACGGATAAAATGATTGTGGCCAATTCGAACTTCCTGATTTTGCAGGGAGAAAGCTACACGAGCGATCCGGCAACCTTCATACTCAAGAATAATTATCTCATCACGCACCGGGCAAATGAGTTTCGATCATTTGTGGATGTGGCAAAAAAACTGATGGCGCAACCCAAAGTATTTCCCACAGGTTATCATGTGTTGATCTCGATCTTCGAGAGTCGTATTGATCTTGATGCAGATATTCTTGAAATGATCGCAACAGAAATCACAAGAGTTGGAAAGGAACTGAGCATGGAATCAAAATCAAAGCAGGAAATACTCATTCGCATCACGCACTTTCAGGAACTCACCATGATGCTCCGCCAAAATCTTCTTGATAAGCAGCGAATGGTGGCAGCCATGTTACGCAGCGAACACTTTCCGAAAGATTGTGTCGAGCGGCTGCGCATGATCGTGAAAGATGTGAACTCACTCACGGATCACACGAGCTTTAGTTTTGATCGGCTCGAGTATTTGCAGGATACTTTTCTCGGTCTCATCAATATAGAGCAAAACAAGATCATAAAAATTTTTACAGTAGCTGCAGTTGTCTTTCTTCCGCCCACACTCATTGCTTCCATCTACGGAATGAATTTCGAAATTCTTCCCGAACTCCACTGGAAATATGGTTACGTCTTTGCACTGGGCTTTATGGCATTTTCCTCTGTGTTTACGCTTTGGCTATTCAGACGGAAAGGCTGGCTGTAGCTCGTTCAGCATGGAATTTCTGGTTTCAGAAGCTTTAATTGATTGTTCGACGAATTTAAAATCGCCTTGTCCCCGCGTAAGCTACCTTTGATTTAGTTATGAAACTGCTTCATGAAAAAAATTTCCTCTCTGTCAGTTTTTGAATTCTTCTTCCTTTCATTCTTCATCTATTCTTATTTGTACACGCACAAAACGGAGGCGTTTGGACACCTATTAGTTCATTTGCCGGCTACCGGACGCGGTGCAGCGGTCGCATTCTCCATTGATAAATTTGGTTAAGTAGGAACAGAAATAAATTTTTTGAATGGAGGTGTTCTCAAAGATTTTTGGAAATACGATCCCTTAAATGACGTATGGACGCAAATCGCCGACTATGGTGGTGGAAAGCGGGGCGGTCCTGTTTCCTTTGTGATAAATGGTGAAGGTTACGTGATGACGGGATCGGGAGCTTCGCAAAAGAAAAATGATTTATGGCAATACGATCCTTCCTCCAATACCTGGACTCAGAAATCTTCATTGCTTGCTGATGCGCGCAACTATGCGACTGCGTTTGCAATCGGCAGCAAAGGATATCTCGGAACCGGCTACAATAATTCTTTTGAGAACCTGAATGATTTTTGGCAATATGATCCTGCTGCCGACTCATGGATGCAAAAGGTCAACGTGCCCGGGTTAGGAAGAAGCAGCGCAGTTGGTTTTTCCATCAATGGTGTTGGTTATCTCGGAACAGGTTTCACACTAAATGATGTCAACGACTTTTTTTCCTACGATACACTTGCAGATACCTGGACGGAATTATCGGCAGTGGGAACGACTGCGCGTGATGGTGCTGCCGCATTTGTTCTAAACGGCCATGGATTTATTTGCAGCGGTTCGGCGAGCTCAGTAGGGTCAAATGATTTGCTCGAATACGATCCGTCTACTGACAATTGGACGAATGCGACATCATTGCCCGGTTCTGCGAAGGAAGAAGCGGTCGCGTTTGCCATTGACAACATCGCCTATTTCGGTTCCGGTTACGACGATCAATTTGATGAAACTACCGATTTTTATTCTTACAGTCCTGACACAAGTGTGGCTACTTTAGTTGGTGAAACCAATGTTAAGCCATCACTTTCTATTTCGCCTGATCCGGTCATTGATGAAGGAATAATTTCTGTGAAGGCAAGTGAGAACGTTGCTGACCTAAGCGTTTCTATTTTTTCAGAGGAGGGAAAACAAATTTATTCTTCAGTGATAACAAAGACACTGATGGGAGATCATGAGGCAAACTTTATTATCAAAAGAAATTCACTTAGTGAAGGCGTCTATCTCGTTTGCATCAGTGATAAAAACAAATTTCTCGCTTCGAAGAAAATGACTGTACAGTAATTTCTCTTTAGTGCTGAACAATCAATTTTTTGTTATCACTAAAATCTTTGCCGGTGATTCGCACTACATAATTTCCCGCCGGAAGATTGTTTACGTCTAACTGCATTGAATTTTCTTCAGCAGAAAAATGGTGAGTCGCTTCTCTTACAATTATTCCAAGCTCATTTATGATTCTCACCTGATAAGTCGCATCTGAAATTGAATTCATCTCGAGAGTAGCAATGTCATTTGCAGGGTTGGGATAAATGCTTTGAAATGAAGAAGAAATTTGATCTCCGGATTCTTTAATTCCTGGAATTAGTTGAATGTTGAGGTTATAACAGTTGAAGCTATCATATTCGTGCAGTGGACTTTTTATTAAAACATAGTATTTAGAAAAATAAGTATTGGGAATGAATACACTTTCATCCTCAGTGCCGGTGTTCTGCGATTTTGCAATGAGATTTTGAACTTCATCATACACCCACAAATTGTAATCAGCGGGCAAATCAGTTAGAGTAACCTTGATGTCGTCTAACGAAAGTGGCTTTGCGAAGCTGAAATAATCTTTGTCATTGCTGCTCTCTATCGTTCCTTTATAGCTGTAAGAATGAGAAACGGCATCATAGAGTAAAGCGGGCGCAGTGTCGATTGTGTCGTTTTGCGGTTCGAATCCATCAATGCAAGGATTCAAAAACTTGGCGACAAACATGTCGTATTCCGTTGTGTCGTTCACATAAGTCTTGTAACCATTCGGTGTTGCAATGCTGTCAGGGCTATCTGTGCCGGACGAAATGAAAATATTTCCTGAAGGATCAAGGTCCATTGTTGGGCCATACCAGCCACCTTGCTGGATTGATTCGCTGTTTTTTCCACCGTAGTAAGTGGAGTACAAAAGCTTGCTTGCATTCCAGTTAATCATTGCAAAGAATGCATCATTACCTCCTCCGCGGCGCCTGTTGTATGCGCCGGGGGTAGAAAAATCCTGATCACTCAGTGTATACCCCGCGATGTAAATAGTCGAGCCATCCCTTGTGATACGCAACGATCGTGGCATGTCAATTTTATTTCCTCCGAAATAGGTGGCCCACAAGCGATTTCCATTTGAGTCGAATTTCGCAACAAATGCGTCGCGGTCATGAGTGGGCAGGTAATGCAATGTGTCTTTAAAAACTCCGGCTGTAGCAATGTTTGAATCGCTTTCTGTTTGTCCAACGCAATAAGCATTGCCTGCCATGTCAACACGTACATCGCGCCCGCGCTCATCGCCCTCTCCTCCGAAATATGTACACCAAATCAATTGGCCATCTTCTGTCCATTTGGCAAGAAAAGCATCGTTTAATCCATTGTTGTGATCCTGATAAACTCCTGCCGTTGCCACATTATGATGCGAATTAGTTGTCCCCAACTGAAACAAATGGCCGTATCCATCTACACAAACACCATGACCGCGGTCGCGTTTTTCTCCTCCTAGATAAGTGCCCCACAATAGATGAGCATCATTTGAAAACTTCAAAAGGAATGATTCGCCTTCCCACGAACCAGTTTGTTTCCACGCACCCTGCGTTGACATTGCAGACACGCTCTCAGAATAGCCGCTTACATAAATGTCTCCGTTTTTATTGGAGCACATTCCCTGTACTTCATCTTTCAATGTGTCACCCATGTAAGTTCCATAAAGCAGCATACCATCCGGAGAAAATTTCGCGATAAATACATCGAACAATCCACCGGAAAATGTATCGACCACTGCATCCTCAGTTGCAATTCCTGCAGTGCTTATAGTTCGCCCGCCGATCCAGGCATTGTTGAAAGGATCTATTGTGATAGCAAACGCTACATCATTGGATTCACCCCCGTAATATGTTGCCCATAATAAATTTCCTTCGCCATCAAATTTCACTAGAGGTACATCTAAGTATCCGGCATCATAAGTCTGGTATGCGCCCGTTGTTGCAATCTGATCCACCGATTGTGTTCTCCCAGTGAGGAAAACGTTTCCGAAGTGATCACAACCAATTTCATCAGTGAGATCCCTTTTTAAACCTCCGTAATAAGTGCCCCATGAAATTTCAGGATCAATAATGTAAGGTGAACAAATCGATTTGCTTTTTGAGAATGAAATTGAATTTCCTCTTCGCAAAAATTTTATGGGTTGAAGAATTTTTCTCCCAGGAGAAAGAATGAGGGGTTTGCTTTCACTTACGAATCCGATCGGAGTTTTCATTTGAATTGATCCATCCTGAGTGATGATCATTTCATCCATTCCTAAAGTTGAAAGCCTAATGTCGCCGCCATTTCCTCCGGCATTCACAACAAATTCATAGTGCGGAATTATTTTACCATCAAGTTTTTCGAGAGAGAAAACAAGATCAATGTGATTGTAAATGTTTTTGTACACGACACGAGAGAAATTCTGTACGTGCGTAATTCCATGTGATCCCGTGTACTGATTAAAATAGTTCAGGAAAGAAGTGGCTGGATTTTCGCCGATGATTACTGCGTTCCTGTTACACTTTTCCAACACCACATCGACGCGATTGAAAATGTTAGTGAAACCCATATCGGCATATTCATCGTCATCATCTTCACTGTTTGCCAAGCCCGATTCAGGGAAGCTGCCGTCTTCAGGAATTGCTTTTGCGAATTCAAAACTAAATCCATCATTACGCAGAATGAGCTTAAAATCCCGCTGGTTGAAAACAAACTTTACATCATCACGTGCATTTCCGTTTTGATCATGGATTTGTCCTTTATTCTCCACGAATCCCAGCTTATGATCAGGATTGCTTTCAAATCCACTGGCGTAAATACGAGAAACTAAAAGGATGGAGGAAGAGAAAATGACAAGTGCTTTTTTCATGAGGATAGGTTTGATATGATAAATGACTTATCGAAAATAAAAAAAAGTTTGGTAATCGGAAATTGCTTAGTGCGCCATTTCGCTCATGAACTTTAGATGAATTAGCTGTATTTCCTCGAAGGTGTAGTTTTCTTTTCCCAGTGTATTCACAGCATCGTCAATGGAATCAGAATGGGATGAACGGAAATATTTGAACACTTCATCGAGCTGATCTTTTTCAAAAAGATCGCCGAGGTAATAATCGATGTTGAGTTTTGTGCCGGAGGAAACAATTGATTCCATTTCCGAAATCAATTCATTCATGCTCATGTTTTTTCCTTTTGCAATGGCATCGAGCGGAATTTTCTTGTCAATATTCTGAATGATGTAAATCTTGTTGGCCGATTTATTTACCACGCCCTTCACCAGCAGATCCGTTGGCTTCTCAATGTCATTTTCTTCCACATAACTCGCAATCATCTCAATGAATGGTTTGCCAAACTTTATGGCTTTCCCCCGACTTACGCCCATGATGCGCGTGAGTTCATCGATAGTTGTCGGATACATGGTTGCCATTTCATCGATCGATGGATCCTGGAACAACACGTATGGAGGAAGTTTCAGTCTCGCAGCTTGTTCTTTCCGCAACTCGTGAAGCATCTTCAGCAGTTGAGGATCGAGTGCACCGGTACCGCCTTCAGGTTCGGCATCTTCGAGATTATCAAAATCGTGATTGATGGAGATCTTGATCGAGTGTGGTTTCTCGAGGAAGTCGCGCCCTTTGTCACTCAGGCGAATCACTCCGTAATTCTCAATATCCTTGATGATAAGATTGTGAAGCAATGCCTGTCGCAATACTGAATTCCAGAAGTGATCGTCGTGATCTTTTCCGATTCCGAATACATCGAGCATGTGATGACTGAACATCATCACCTGGTTATGTTTGTTTCCGCAAAGAATGTCAACAACGTAGTCGATGGTGAAACTCTCCTGAACTCCCTGCACCACCTGCAAAAGTTCATGAATGTATTCCTTTCCTTCCATCAGCTCTTTCGGATGGAGGCAATTATCGCAGTTGCCGCAGTTGTCTTTCGGATATTTTTCTCCGAAATAGTGAAGCAAAAATTTTCTGCGGCACACTGAAGTTTCTGCGTACGCTACTGTTTCCATCAGCAAATGACCGCCCATCTCGCGCTCATTCGCTGATTTATCCCGCATGAATTTCTCGAGCTTCTCGATGTCGTGATAATTATAGTAGGCAATGCATTTCCCTTCCAGCCCGTCACGCCCCGCTCTTCCTGTTTCCTGGTAGTAATTCTCGAGAGACTTGGGCATGTTGTAGTGAATTACAAAACGCACATCGGGTTTATCGATTCCCATTCCGAATGCAATGGTTGCAACAATCACATCCACATCTTCCATTAAGAATTGATCTTGCCTTTGAGAGCGAACTGCTGCTTCAAGACCGGCGTGATAGGCTGCCGCTTTAATACCATTCACTGTGAGAAACTCAGCAATCTCCTCTGTCGATTTGCGACTGAGAACATATATGATTCCTGACTTGCCCGATTTTGATTTGATGAATTTTACGATGTCCTTCAGCGCGGCATCTTTCTTGGTTTTCGGTTTTACTTCGTAATAGAGATTAGAGCGATTGAATGATGCAATGAAAATATTGGGTTCATCCATTCCGAGATTCTTCAGTATATCACTCTGCACTTTCGGAGTGGCTGTGGCCGTGAGTGCCATGATTGGAATGCGATGTCCCATTCCTTCCACCATGCCTTTGATTTTTCTGTATTCAGGCCTGAAATCATGACCCCACTCTGAAATACAATGCGCTTCATCAACAGCCACGAAAGAGATTTGCAGCTCCTTAAGGAAATCGAGGTTCTCTTGTTTGGTGAGTGTTTCCGGGGCCACGTAAAGCATTTTCGTTTCACCTTTCATCAAATCCTTCTTCACCTGCTTCTGCTGCGCTTTGGTTAGTGAAGAGTTGAGAAAATGTGCGACGGTGTCTTTACTGCTGTAACCGCGGATGGCATCCACTTGATTTTTCATCAGCGCGATCAGCGGAGAAATAATGATCGCTGTTCCTTCAGAGATCAGTGCAGGCAGTTGATAGCAGAGTGATTTGCCTCCGCCGGTTGGCATAATCACGAACGTGTCATGTCCGTTCATCACGCTCTGAATTACTTTGTCCTGCTCACCTTTGAATGCATCGAATCCAAAAAATTCCTGGAGTGATGAACGCAGATTTACTTTTCCGTTCAAAGGTTTAGGCGGAACAGCGTTGCCTGTTTTGGCACCGTTTCCCGAAAGGTCAGTAATCAGTTCCGTAGTTACATCCCGGGAAGATTTCAACTCTTTTGGGGTTCCGTTTTCTTTTGCGCCCGATTTGGTTGCAGCTTTTTGTTTTACTGTTTTAACCTTGGCTGACCGTTCCTTTGTGGGTTCGGTGACGATCTTCTTGCCCATCAAATAAAATTTAATTCCATTAAAATTTCAATCAATACGGCCTTTCTCATTGCTGTCGTACTTTTTCAGAGCGGAAGTTCGAGGAAGTGATTTACTCGCGTAATCTCTTGGTAGCTTACTCACTTTAGCCGCTCTGTGAAGCGGTCGTTGACCTTTAAAAATACTAATTTTTGATACTTTTACAAAGATACCTCAGAAAAAAAATCCCACCAACTTTCATTTGAATATCGGCATTAAAGATTTATTGAAGATTGCGGGAGAAACTCTCGACATCGAAGCGCAATCAGTTCTTGGATTGAAAAGCTCGCTCAATTCAGAATTTGCCGATGTGGTGAATCATCTTTACAAATGCAGAGGCAGAATTATTATCACCGGCATCGGCAAGAGCGCCATCATTGCACAAAAAATTGCGGCCACTTTCAACTCAACAGGGACTCCCTCCATTTTCATGCATGCAGCAGATGCTATTCACGGTGATTTAGGAATGGTACGAGGAGAAGACATTGTGATCTGCATTTCAAAAAGCGGAGAGAGTCCTGAGATTAAGGTGTTGATTCCGCTTCTGAAAAATCATGGCAACGTATTAATTGGAATGGTGGGTAACCTAAACGGCTATCTGGCTCATCACTCCGATTACGTTCTTGACACAACGGTTGCGAAAGAAGCATGCCCTAATAATCTTGCCCCAACTTCCAGCACAACCGCTCAGCTGGCGATGGGTGATGCACTCGCTGTGTGCTTGCTGAAAATGCGCGGATTTTCCCAGGAGGATTTTGCAAAGTTTCATCCCGGTGGCGCATTAGGAAGAAAGCTTTATCTGAAGGTAAGTGATCTGTACAAACAACATCCCAAACCTGCAGTGAAAGAAACTGATACCATTCAGAAAGTGATTCTTGAAATCACATCAAATCGCCTCGGAGCCACTGCCGTGTTGAACGGAAAAAAATCAGTAAGCGGAATTATTACTGACGGTGATCTGCGAAGGATGATGGAACGATATCCTGACTTTTCAAAACTGAAAGCAAAAGACATAATGAGCCGCCATCCGCGGATGATTCAGAAAAATGAATTAGCCGTGAATGCGCTTGAACTAATGCGCAGCAATAAAATCACCCAGGTGATGGTGATGGATGGGAAAAAATATCTGGGCATGGTGCACGTGCACGATTTACTTCGTGAAGGACTTGTATAATTTCAGGCCTAAGGATTATGGAATACTAATTTTGTTGCTGAATGAAGAAGCACCAATACGCCGTGATCATGGCGGGCGGCATCGGCAGCCGCTTCTGGCCATGGAGCAAAAGTGATCAGCCCAAACAATTTCTCGACATTCTCGGCACCGGCAAAACGTTGCTGCAACTCACGTACGAACGTCTTCAAAAAACATTTTCTGCCAACAGAATTTTCATCATCACCAATGAAGCTTATCTGCAAATCGCCAAAGAACAGCTTCCTGACCTGAAAGACGAGCAATTGCTGCTCGAGCCCGCGCGCAAAAACACAGCGCCCGCTATTGCCTATGCCTTTCACAAGATTCTGGCAATGGATTCCAATGCATGCGTGGCTATTCTTCCTTCTGATCATATTATTCTGAACGAAGAAAAATTTGAAGTGGCACTGAACAAATCGCTCAAAGCCGTCGAGAAGAAAGATGTAATCATCACTCTTGGCATTCGTCCAACACGGCCGGATACCGGCTACGGTTACATTCAGTATCTCGAAGAGAAAGAAGAAGACGGTTTATATAAAGTGAAAACGTTTGTGGAGAAACCGCCGCTCGAAATGGCCACCACATTTTTTCAGAGCGGAGATTTCTTGTGGAATGCCGGCATCTTCATCTCTAATGCGCGCACGATGCTTAATGCTTATCATCATTACCTTCCTGAAGTGAATGATATTTTCAAGGAGGGGAAAAAAGTTTACAACACGCCGAAGGAAAAAGAATTTGTGTACAAAGCTTTTTCGCTCTGCCCGAATGTGAGCATTGACAATGCCATCATGGAAAAAGCCAAGAACGTGATGGTGATTCCTGCACACTTCGGCTGGAGCGATCTCGGCACATGGGCCTCACTCTATGAATCGCGAATGAAAGATTATTGGGGAAATGCTGTGCAGGGAAAAAACGTAGTGATTTACGATTCTGCCAACTGCATGGTCATGGCTCCCGATAACAAACTTGTTGTACTTGAAGGATTGGAAGATTACATTGTGGTGGAAACCGCAGACTCACTACTCATCTGTCGTAAGAGCCAGGAGCAAAAGATCAAAGAGATGGTGATGGATATTAAGCTGAAGAAAGGTGAGAAATATTTATGACTTGACCTATGAAGTTTTGACGTAGCCGGACCTCTGAATTCTTGCAGCTCCCGAAATCTCAAGCCCGAGAACTGAAATAACTAAAACATATTCTATACTCGTCAGCCAAAGATTTTCGTGATAAGGTTGCGTTTGATAAGTCGCGTAAGACAGAATCACCACCAGTGACCAAACAATTGCAAATTTCATTTCGGTAAATACACTCAACATCACAAGCGTTGTCAAATACCAGGGGTGAACAGTAGTTGACAAAAGCAAATAAATAGTCAGCGACCATTGCATCATGAAAAAGAAATTCCGCTCTGAAATCTTCTTTTCGGCAATCATAAGAATCATGACTGAAATGAAAACAGCGATTGCCAACCACGGTCCCGCACTTTGAATGATGTCATAACCTTTCACTTCAAATCCGATCCAGCGGATGATGTAATAGATGCTCGCATTGAATTCGAATTTCTGAAAATAAAGATCGACACTGCTGCCAATGTTTTCAATGAGTTGTTTATCGATGAAAGGAAGGAAAAGCAGCATGAATGAAATTCCGGTGATGATGAAATAGACAAAGCTTTTCTTCCACTCAAGCCGCTTTACCAGAAAGGGAAGAAAAAGCAGCGGAATCAGTTTTGTGCAGATAGAAAATCCATACATGATTGCAGATTGAAATCGTTGAAGAGTGTTTCGTCGTTCCGCTCCTCGCAATGATGTCAAAAGCATCCACACTGCCAACAACAAAAAGAAAATCATCACCGCTTCAAAGTGAATATTGCCGCTGAGCTCAATGATCACAAGCGGATTCAGTGCATACCAGAAGAGATTTGTTTTCTGAAGATGAAAATGCTCGAGAAGTTTTTTCAGCAGAAACAACGTTCCGATTTCTGCTGCCACACAAAAAATTCTCATCACCACCACTGCGCCCGTGATGTTGCCCGGAAACAACCACACAGCGAAAGCAAAAATGAATTGCATAACCGGCGGATAGATGGAATAGTAATCCTGAGAATTCATTTGCGCATACAAGTGCATGAGATACGGATCGGGATGATCGCTGTAGAGAATAAAGAATGACGGAATTTGTGAGAAAGGGTTCACGCCCATGTTTGTCATCTTTCCATCCCAGATAAAACGGAAATAATCATCACTCAATTTCGGGATTGAGAAAAGAAAAATCAGGCGGAATAAAATGGCAGCTATTAAAAGCAGAGTGAAACTTTCATCACTGCTTCGTCTCGCAATAAAAACGTAAGCGGCAAAGAGGACGAGATAGACAGAAGCAACTTCGATAAAATTTTCACGCTGAATGAAGTAACCAAAAAGAAAATATCCGGCAACTAACAAAGCAAGGAAGAAATACAGCTTCCAATTTTTATTTCTCACTGAAGAAAATTTGATTGCAAGATAAAGGCAACGCCGAATTCAGAATAAAGTGCTTGCGTGAAAAAACAGCGCGTGCTCTCCCATCTTGTTGATGGAATATTCAAATCGTAATGTAGTATCGTAGATCAGTACGAGATCAAGTCCCACTCCGCCGCCAAGCAATAGCTCATTGTCGAGCGGATTGTTCACGTAAAAAGTTTTATCGCGCACATAACCTGCATCTGCATACACTCGCCCGTAAATCACAAACGGAAGTTTCGCTCCTTTTGTAAACGGATTGTTGGCCGGCGAAGGAATTTCAATTTTGAAAATCTGATTTTTCAAATTGAGTTTTGTGTAGCCCATGCTCTGCCCGTCAATTGCATAATATTCATAGCCGGAAACATAATCATTTCCATAGCCGAGTCCGCCGGTGAGATTGTAGGGCTGATCGGACGGAAAAGAAAATTTCACTTTCGTTTGTGAGGAGAGATACCATTTTTTTCCAAGACTCACGTACTGGCTGAAGGCAGCCGAAGCTGACCAGATATTTACATCATCAAACAAACCAAAACCGAGTTTTGAAATGTTGGCATCAAAATAATTTCCCTTGAGTGGATAAGCAATAATATCGCGGTAATCGCGGGTGAAATCGAGTCGCGCATACATGAATTGCTGAGTGGTAGCGCCGTTTGCGAAGTAATCAGGATTTAATTCAGCAATCGTGTCCTGCACAAAAGAATATTTGTAGCCGAGCGTTGCAGTGTACCGGTAATGAAATCCCGGGCGATAAAAAAGATCAACTGCTGTTTCAAAAATTTTTCGCTGGTAAGCATTCACATCTTCGTAAATCATTTCCTTGTTGTCAATAAGTTGGTAAGAGATGTTTCGTGACTGATTGAACGAAGCGGAAAAGTGAAATCCATATTTCTGCGCTGCATCGAAATACGGAAGCACATAATCAATGGCGAACGTTTGCTTGAATCCAAACAGCGCTTCGAGTTTCAGATTATCATTTCTTCCTGTAAGATTATTCTGGTACAATCTTATTCCCGCCTGAATCCACCGGATGTCGTGATTGTGCTCAACCCACCACACGTTGAAGTTGCGGTCATAAAGATCGAGTGCCGGAACGGGGATGGTGTACCATCTCTCTTTCACGCTCACAGCGAGATCAAGACTGTCGCCTGTCCAATTCTTGATGTTCATCGTCACTTCATTGAACAGTCCCGTGTTCTGCATCTGATCGCGGCTCACCTCAATTTGCTTCATTAAATTATCAGCGGAAACAGAATCACCTTTTGCCAAAGTCATTTCACGAAGAATAGTTTGCTCGCGGGTTCGCCGGTTTCCGTCAATAAGAATTTGCCTGATGTGCAAATAATGCGCAGTGTCCTTCTGAACTTGCAGTACTTGTGCGTAAATGATTTCACTGCCGGTGAGAAAAAGAATCAGCAGAAGAACAATAAATAGGATTATGAACCTTTCCGGAATCAATGTAGCAGAGCCGTTGCGTTCTTTTTCGCCCGAGAAAAAACTCTTCTTACTCATGCATTGAATCTTGCCTTCGTTCACTCCTGAAATGAAGGGCAAAGAAAATGCAACAGCATCAATTGATTTTAATCGTAAGAGTACCGGCAACGTGGGGGGGAAATGAAAATAATTTTTTAAGCGACCGAACATTTTCAGATGTTCAGGTAATTCATAAGCGCATCGTAGCGCTCCTTCAGATTGTCGAAGTATTCGGGTTCAACATAGGTTTCCTTCACTGTATAATTGTAGCGATTGAGAGTGGCGATCACTGCCTGTAATTGCGTCTGATTTATTTTCAGAGTGAGCTCAATCTTGTTGGCATCAGCATTTGTTTTTGTGAATGCGCTCAAAATTTTTGAATTGGCTGATTCCACAATGCGTGCAACTTCACTTAATGTGTAATCATTTAAATTGATTTCAAGAACGATGATGCCACCCGGCTCTAAGATGTCAGTTTCCGCAGTGATGTAATTCAACAATGAATCGCGTGTAACACATCCGAGATAATTTTCATCCTGATCAACGACAGGAACAATGGTCAGTCTAAGTTCACTCGCAATTTTCAATACTTCAAATGCATGCTCGTGATCGTGCAAAAACGGACGAAGCAAAGCAAGTGACAAGCTTCCGATGGATTCTTCAACGCCGTGCGCATTCAATATGTCTTCTTCCGAAATCAAACCCATAAACTGATTCTCATTTACCACAGCAAGGTGACGCACATGAAATTCGTTCATCAAATGAAGAGCGACAGCGCCTGTGTCTGACGTTTTGAGAGAGGGAATCGATTCGGAAATCAGATCGGCAGCTTTCATTGTTCAGCGAATACATTCTGTTTTTGCAAAAACTCGTCCAATATAATATTGAACTCACCGGGCTTTTCCATCATCGGCGCATGGCCGCAGTGATCGAGCATAACCAATTCAGAGTTCGGAAGCAATTTGTGAAACTCTTCACCGACAAATGGCGGCGTGATCTTGTCATCTTTTCCCCAGATAAGTAACGTTGGCATTTTCAGACGATGTAAAATGCCCGCAAGATTTTCTTTCATGGCTGATCGCGCCATGGAAATGATGCGCATCGCTTTGTTGCGGTTGTTGCAAATCTCATACACTTCATCCACTAATTCCTTTGTAGCTGTAGCCGGATCGTAAAATGTGTATTCGGTTTTTTCTTTGATGTAGTTGTAATCACCTCGCTTCGGAAAAGTTCCTCCTAAAGTATTTTCAAAAAGTCCGGAGCTGCCGGTGAGCACCATCGCTTTCACTTTTTGCATTTCAGCGGTTGCATAAAGCTGTGCCACGTGACCGCCGAGAGAATTTCCGAGAAGAATCACCGATTCATAACCTTTGTAATCGACAAATTTTTTTACGTGACGAACCAATCCTTTCACAGTAGCATCCAGAATCGGCATTTCATAAATCGGCAAAAGAGGAATCACCACTTTGCAGCGGCTTCTGAATTCTTCGAGAATGCCGATGAAATTGCTCAGTGCGCCGAACAATCCGTGAAGAAGCAACAACACTTCGCCTTCACCTTCTTCGATGTATTTGAAACCGCCGTCTTCTTTTACAACAATGTTCATGGCGAAGTGTGATGCTGCTAAAATAATTGTTTTTACGAGGATATTACTGCTTTTCTACGGAGTGAATAATCAAATGTGTCAGCTGAAAAGGTTTAACGCTTACTCCAGGCAATCCAGTTTTTGAGAATGGTAATTCCATGAGGAGTGAGAATCGATTCAGGATGAAACTGGATGCCGCAGATTTTTTTGTCAGGATGAATGAAAGCCATCACTTCATTTTCCGCCGTGTGAGCAATCACTTTTAACGGAGTTGATTCCATTTCTTTCAGAATTAAGGAATGATAGCGCATCGCTTCAAACGGTGAAGGAATATCGGCGAACAAGGGATGATGATCGTGAATGATCATCGAGGTTTTTCCATGCATGATGCGATCAGCGCGTACGAGTTTGGCTCCGAAAAACTCTCCGATGCCCTGATGGCCTAGACAAATGCCGAGCAAAGGAATTTTGTTGTGAAAAAATTCTATCAACTCCATCATCACACCGGCCTTCTTTGGTGTTTCAGGTCCCGGTGAGAGAATGATTGTTGAAGGATTCATCGAAATAATTTCTTCCGGAGATTTCTCGTCGTTGCGAAATACTTCGCAAGGGAAATTGAGTTGCGCGAAATAGTCCTGCAGATTGTAGGTGAATGAATCGTAATTGTCGAGGAGAAGATTCACAACATGAACTTCAGTGAGTAAAAACTCAAACCATCTTTTCAGATTTCTTCGAAAGACCTTCGAAAAACTTTTCAATGTCGTTGAAAATATTTTTCAGAGCAGGCAAATTTTTATCAATAAAATTTATTGAACTATCGGCTGTCCACTCGAGCGCCGAATAAGTTTTGGATTGATTCTTTGTATCAGCAGAAACAAATCCGCCTCGGTCGAGCATCCAGATGAACAAACTGAAAACAAAAGTGAACACGGCTACGCGCAGCACCACACCCAGCGCACGATTCACGAATCCAAGCTGTACGATTTGAATCACCTTCTCGAGTGATTTTCCGATGAGATAAACCACAAGCGCAATCACAATGAAGGTGCTTACAAAAGCGATTACAGGCGTGTAAGCGGATTGCATATTGAAATCATCACGAAGCCAAATTGCTGCGACCGAGCAAAATTTCAGTGCGCCAAAAATTCCGAGAATCCATGCTGCAGCCGTGAAAATGGAAATGATGAACCCATGCCTCCATCCTCTGATGATTCCGATGACAATAAAAATGAGAAAGAGAATGTCAATCCACATTTTTGATTTCGGATTTAGGGTTGCGGATTTCGAAATGTGAGTGAATTGAAATCATTTCAATCATTTGGAAGCTGAGAGCAATTCCTTCACCATGGCTGAAATTGTTTTTCCATCGGATTTACCGGCGAGTTGTTTGGTGGCGACGCCCATTACCTTGCCCATTTCCTGCGGCGTTTTTGCCCCTACTTCATCAATGATTTTTTTCAGAGCTTCCTTCAGTTCATCAACGCTCATTTGTTTCGGAAGATATTTTTCAATCACGAAAATTTCTTCACGCTCCTTTGTTGCCAAATCTTCACGGTGCTCACGCTCGTAAATCTCGAGTGAATCTTTGCGCTGCTTCACGAGCTTCTGAAGCATTTTTATTTCCTGGTCTTCTGAAAATTCTTTCGGCGCGCCGGGTTCCGTTTTCGCGAGAAGAATGGCTTGCTTGATGGCGCGCACGCCGCGAAGCGTTGCTTCATCTTTATTCTTCATTGCATCCTTCAAATCGTTATTGATTTTTTCTTCGAGCGGCATTAGTCAGTTTGAAGTTTAAGATTTGAAATTTGAAATTATGTTATTTGATCTCTTCGTATTCGATGTATTCGCCTTCCTGATTTTTTTGAGAAGATGAGTTCACTGAAGATTTTTCATGGTAAATAATTTTCTCTTTTTCTGTTGGGTGATTTTGTCTTGCAATAAAAATTCTCGGGAAAAGCAATCGTGCAATCAAGAGAAGAATCAAAATGTCGGCAAGCGGTGAATCGAAAATCTGAAAAATCATGACGGTTAATTAGACCACGAAATTAATAGTTGCCTGCCGATCTGCTGAATTCAGAATTCCGCTTTTATTTTCACTGCATGATTGTTTTTCCGAATTGCAAAATCAATCTCGGTTTGCGCGTGCTTGACAAGCGGCCGGATGGATTTCACAATATTGAATCAGTTTTTTATCCGGTTCAATGGTGCGATGCATTGGAAGCAATTCCCTCTAA
>Ga0335085_10000674_pt1 | contig 89898 bp, 78 predicted proteins | sample Lox_Sample_45_FD_206712 | JGI IMG/M metagenome (GOLD analysis project Ga0335085, IMG submission 206712) | Soil microbial communities from Loxahatchee National Wildlife Refuge, Florida, United States - Lox_Sample_4.5 | ecosystem: Environmental > Terrestrial > Soil > Wetlands | place: USA... | reverse complement strand
TGAACAGGCTGTTACGCAGTCAGTTGTACGGGGTGCAACCAGATGATCTGCGGCTTTACCTTGCATCCCTGCTGGTCCTGCTGGCGCCCCTGCTGGTGGCTACCCTCAGGCCGGCGATACGCGCAGGAAAGGCAGAGCCGATGGAAGCGTTGAGAACGGAGTGAATACAGATGGTATGAGAAGGCCAGTCTCCGGCGTGATGCGATAAGCTTCCAGGTTATCGCATGCACTTATTGACGCCGGTGAGTTGGTGAAAGCCGTCTTGTGAAAACCATCGAATCTAACAGAACCATTTCGCGCAGCCCGGTAGCGGATGGAAATGGGAAATCGCCAAAGAACGGCGATTCCGCACATTCCCACCGCACGACAACTACGGCTTATACTGACATTTCTAACGAGCTCGATACCCTGACATTTCTATCGGGCGCTTACATTGTCCAGACGCCCACCAGTTGAAGTTTAATCGCGATTGCCTAGAAGGACCTTTCCTTACGTTATTGCTCACGTGTGTCACCACCCGTATTGCTCTCAGAACAAAAAAGCTGTGAAGCTGTCCCTTGCGACCGCCAGTGCCACGTTCACAGGGATCTCAAAATACTGTTGTCCTTCATTCCGAATTGTTTACACGGTGCTTTCATTGGCAGCGCGACCATAACCCTTTCTGAGAGTCGCTCGGATCTTCGTAGACAATCTTCTCCAGCACATCGGATGACAGCAATGCCGTTGGACTTGTTGATCGAGTGAAGTTATTTTGCGCAAAAGGCAGCTGCATAAAAGGCGCTGCGGAGGTGGACATGCCCCAGTCAGTAGGATTCCGTTTCAGTCACCCAATCAAACACCTTCCACGGTGGAAATCGGTCCTTATAACAGCCGCTTTACTGACGTTGCTGATCTTCATGCCGATGAGAGCACTGGCACAGGGTTCACCGTTCGATACAGGCTTCAACGCCATCCAAACCCTTTTCACCGGAACGATCGCGAAAGTTGCAAGTCTTGTGGCAATCGTGATCGGGGGCTACGGCTTCGCGCATGGTGAACCCGGTGCGAAAAAAGCGCTCGCCGGCGTCGCCGCCGGAACCGGTATTGCAGTCCTCGCTGTGAATGTTCTGAGTTGGCTTTGGGGCGTATAGCATCAGTTCCCAATCTGCCGTCGATCCCGTGGCGCGCCACTCGTAGAGGAGAACGACATGCCCGACAAAGCACAGCAGAAACGTCGCACAAATCGAGTCTTCAAGAGTCTGCATAAACCTCTCACCTATTTGGGCGTGGAGCGGACGCTCTTCTACTTCGTCTGCGTAAGCGCCGTGGGAGCCTTCAACCTCTTCAATTCCATCCTTGCCGGCATCGCAGTCTTCATTGGCGGCTTTACGTTCGGCCACTGGGTCACAAACAGCGATCCAGCGTTCCTCCTCATCCTGGCAAAATCCGAACGCTACAAACTTCGCTATGACGCAGCCAAGCAGGAAATCCCCCGCGTGGAGGTCGTGTGATGTTGCGACTCGACAAGATCATCAAGCCATGGAAAGAGAGCGCGGCTCTGAATTCTCACATCAATCTCTATGGCTTCTGGAATAACTCCACTTTCCTCACCAAAAGCGGTGATGTCGGGATGATTCTTCGCGTTACCGGCGTTGACTACGAAAGCCTTGACCGCTCGGAACAGGAATATGCAGTAAAGCGTCTGGAATCCGCGCTCAAAGCGTTTGGGCCCGGCTTTCATGTCTACCAGTACTTGTTCAAATCCAATCGCCCGGACATACCGTTTGCCACGTATGACGACCCCGTTGTGCAAGCAGCCGTCGATCAGCGCCGAAAGTTTTTCGAGGCGAAGCGCGATTGCCTCTATCAGATCGAAATCTTCTATTGCGTCCTGCTCGAAGGGCCTCGTTCCAAAACCGGTGTCGGCGCGGCGCTCGCTCGCATGTTTCATGATCCAGTTGGTGGGATCGGCGAATTGAAAGCGCAGTTCACCAACGACAGCATAAAAACGCTGCTACGGTCCCAAATCGAGCGAAGTGTTCGGCATCTTGACCAGCAAGTGCAGGCCTTCTGTCGGCAGCTAGCAGATCTCATGGAAGTCGCAGTCCTGAATCAGCAAGGACAGTTAACGTTCTTCCGCCGGTTGCTGAACTACGACATCTGTCGCATCGCTGGCAAGCCGCAATCAACGCAGTTCCTCGACTTTCAAGTGGTCAACTCGGATATCGAAGCAGAACGCGACCACCTGCGTATATCGAGATTGACTATCGAGCCACGAAGCGAGATTGGTTGGAGGCCCAGGAAATCGCAAATGCATTGGGCGAAAAGCAATGGGCAACTCGGGCTTCCGGCGAATTGGGGCTGGTCGCCTTTCTTGAAGGAAAACCCGGACGAGCGGCGCGGTTGCTAGGTGGTGCCTTGCTCTCGACGATGGCTAGCGGCGACACAGGCGGTCAGATCAGGTTCTTAGAATTGATAGGCAGAGGCTTCGAAGAGGTGAATCGTCATACTGAGGCCCTGAGATTTTTCGAGAGAGCAATCAGGCTTGCACATGCGGATAAGGACTCCGGTCTACCCTTCATGGCATACGAGGGGAAAGCACGCGCTCTGGTCACCATGGGAAAACCAGTAGAGGCAAAGGCGGTACTTGACGACGCACTTGCTAAAGCACGATCGGAACAGAAGCGAGGTCATGAGGCGGAGATATTGATCTTGCTTGGAAGGCTGGCTTCGCAAACAGGGGACAGGAAACAAGCGATCACCGATTTGGAAAGTGCCGCCCAATTCTCAAAGCGAGTGCAATTTTTTCGAATGGAGGCCGACGCGATGTTCGAGTTGGCAACGCTTTACCGCGATGCCGGCGATCTCCCCACAGCGGAGGAACGTGCTACAGATGGCCTAGACGCGAGTCAGCGAGTTGGTGATCGTTACTATGTGCCTCGGAACCTGACCATCCTTGCCGACCTGAAGGCGCGCCGCGGTCGCATTAGCGAAGCCAACGCCCTTTACGAGCAGGCCGAGGACGTGATTGAGAGCATGTTGATCAGCGTGGATGAGCCGTATTGGAACAGCTCGGTTGCTGCTTCGATGGGTCAAACCTATTTGCAGCATTTTGAACTGGTCACCAAGAGTGGCGACGTGCCAGGCGCTTTCCATGTTTTGGAACGGGTACGCGGACGGACTTTGGCTTGGGCCCTCGAAGACAGGAAGGCATTTCCGACGGCCGACTCTGGGCAGACGGCATCGCTGGAAACAGACCTTGCGGGGCTCCAAGTGCAACTGATGCAAACCAACAGCACAGAGAAGCGCGAGCAACTGATGGACCAATTGGTCGAATATGAGCGGCGGCTTGGACTGGCCTGGACAAAGGAGGACGCTCCCGGCCATGGCCTGCCGGTGCAACCTGCGTCACTGTCGAAGGTCCAAGAGGTCCTGAAACCAGAGGAAGTGCTTCTAGAGTACGTTCTGGATGACCCGACTTCCTTCTGCCTCGTGGTTTCTGAAAAAGCGGCATACGTCCGAGTGTTACCGGCAGGACGGAAGGAGATCGAGAATCTAAGCCAGCAATTTGTCGGCGAAATTCGCACTAAGGGCACCGGCGCTGAACTTTCAAAGCGACTCTACGCGATGCTCCTGAAACCCGTCCCCGAAGCAGCGACAGCGACACGCTTCATCATCGCACCGGATGCAATACTGAACCTGCTTCCGTTTGAGGCGTTCCGCGATGCACAGGGCGAGTACCTCTTGAAATCACGCGTCATAAGCTACGTGCCTTCTGGCACGATTTTGAACACGCTTCGCCAAGCGGAGAAACAGAAACCAGCTTCCAAACCTCTTCTCGCAGTCGGTGATGTCGAGTACGAGAATCAAGGCGGCGTGGGGCGAAGAATCCCGCCTCCGGCCTCTATTCGTGGCCGGATTGAGCGGGGAATTGCGGATCTTTCCGGGATAGGCCTTCACGACCTTCCAGAGACGCGAGCAGAGGTCGAGGAAATCGGTAAAATTGTTGGATCGGACGCCGTAATATTGCTTGGCAAGGATGCCACGGAAACTGGATTTAAGAAGCAGCCACTTGAGCAGTTTCGCATCTTGCACCTGGCTGTTCACGGATTCGCGGACACGCAGTACCCAGAACGGTCAGCGCTGGTGTTGGGTACGGACCCACAATCGGCTGATGACGGTTTGCTGCAAGTGCGGGAGATCATAAGGCTGCGATTGAATGCCGAACTCACGACCCTTTCCGCTTGTGACAGTGGCGTTGGTAAACTGCAGGGGCAAGAGGGCATCAGCAACCTGGTAGAGGCATTTCTGGTGGCTGGGTCGAAATCGGTTGTAGCGAGCCTGTGGAGCGCAGACGACACGTTCGCCAGTGCGTTGATGGAGCATTTCTACTGGCACTTGGCTCAGGGCGAAGACACCAGTTCTGCTTTGCGAAACGCGAAGCTTGACCTGCTCGCGAAATATGGCGATCAGGTAAGCCCATTCTATTGGGCGGCATTCATCACAGTGGGCGAGACCTCGACAGCAATTGGAATAAAACAACAATGAATCTGACCCTCGACGAGCGCACAAAGATTTTCGACAAGGTCTGCCGACTGGTAGCGACCAAGCACTTCGACCCCGGAATGAACGGTGTGGATTGGAATGCTCTAGCTCGGGAGCGTCGGAACCAGATCCTCGCGTCCACCGATCCGGAGATCTTCGAGAAAGAGGTCCACAAATTAGTAGCAGAACTCAAGACTAGCCACACGGGCTTTCGCCATGCGGGGATGCGCAACATTCCCGCTCGTCACGCCATCAACGCGACCCTACAGCGGATCGGCGTCAACGGAAGCGAGCGCTGGATGTTCCAAGACGTACATCAAGGGGGACCAGCGTTCGCAGCCGGCATACGGCCGGGCGATCTCTTGCTCGAATGCGGTGGGCGGGAAGTGCGCCCCCCAAACGATCTGACGTTCTCAGTTGGCGAATCCGCGAGCCTTCTGATTGAGAAACTCCACGGCGAAGTGCAGAAGGTCAACGTTCAATTGCCGATGCCCAAGTCCCAGAAGCATCCGGTTACGGCGCCACAGGCGGTCACCACTGAAAGGCTCAGCGATGAAATTGGATTGTTGAGAGTCGCAATGTTTCCAGGCGCCATTGGAATCGACGTAGCCAAGGACATCGACAAGGGAATCGTCGCTCTTAACGGGTGCAGCCGACTGATCGTTGACTTGCGCGGCAATACAGGCGGGGGAATCGGCGGACTGCGGCTAATGAGCTACTTGACACCAGGAAAACTAGAAGTTGGTTACAGCCTCACCCGGAAACGCCGCGAGCGAGGCTACAGACGTGAAGAACTAACTCGATTCGGACGAATTCCTTCCCACAAGGCGACACTTCTTTGGCTTGTAGCTCGATACGCGTTTGTTGAAAAATCTATCCTCGTCGTCACCGAGGGATTCGGTAAGCAGCCATTCCACGGTCGGGTCGTTTTGCTAGTAAATGAGCACACCGCGAGTGCTGGAGAGATGGTGTCAGCGTTTGCCGAGGAGAACAATCTCGCAACTATCGTGGGCACCAAGACTCCGGGCCGTCTGCTGAGTGGGAGCGCCTACAAAGTCGGGCATGGCTACATTCTCGGCCTACCCGTTGCTGCCTATCTGACCTGGCAAGGCCGGACGTTGGAGAACAACGGCATCGTGCCGAAGCTTTCTATTGAACTCTCGCGAGATGGATTGAAGCAAGGAAGAGATACCCAACTTGAAATGGCAACCGAAGTCGCGAAAGGCCTGTGATCGCAGAATGGCTCTCTCGTAGTCTCAATGTAGCTTGCCTTCGGGGAACTTTGCATCGAGCCTCTGCTGGCAATCGATTATGGGTAAATGGTTCGCTAAGCTCATCGTCATGTCCGAGCGTCCTACCGAGCAGATAAGCGAATCGCTCGACTCCCTTAATTCTCAAAACTGCACATTCGCTTTCGGCGGCATGGCGACCGAACACTGGCGCGAAAGGCAAGCGCGGCCACCGGAGACATGGGAGTTTAGATCCGGCCCATCGGGGGCCTACCTATTGAGCAGTATTCCTGGAGAGTCTTTTTCCACTTGGGTCCGAGCAAAGGATTCCGCTTCAGACTCACTGTCGCCCTCGAACAGCACCTCGAAGTCCCCTTCCTGCGGGCCACCGGGCTTGAGTACTCGTGCTATCTGGAACTTGCCTTCCGGCGTCCTGTTTTTGACCAGATTCGTCGGAATACCTCCAGCAGAGAGGTTGACGGGATACAAGGGGACCGACCGTAATTTCGCCATAAAACCGCATCATATCACGACATGCAGGTCTATACTTTCCGCGTGAACGACTTCTCATGGACGACTTTCCTGAGCTCGCTCATTGGCGGCGGCGCCACGGCGTGGCTCATGGTGAAAGGGCTTAGCAGCCACCTTGCCGACCGTTGGCTCACGCGCTACAAAAGCGAACTTGATCGCGAGTTTGAAAAGTACCGCGACAAGCTGGAGCAAAATCGTAAGCGGATCGAAGCCGACCTCGGACAACGGACCTACGTCAGCAAGGCCCAATTCGACACCGAATTCGATGCAATAAAAGAAATCTTTGCCGCATTAGGAAAGCTACGGCTGAGCTTTAACGGGCTTAGGCCATTTCTTGATTGGATACCAGATGACGAAGAGTCAAGATTGCAGCTTGTTTCCGCTCGCCTGGGTCATTTCAAACCGCTACTTGACGCACTTATTACAACGATTGAAAGTGCCTATCCCTTCGTGCCGGATGAGATTTACGAACAACTAGAGATATGCATGAGGACGGGTATGGTTGAGATGAAACATATTGAAGAGTCGGGCGCTAAGGCGCTTTCGCCTAGCGGTTACCAAGATGGGGCAAAGCAGCATGAGCGGTTCACCTCAGCCTATTTTGCAGCCGGAAAGCTGGTGCGCGAAAGGCTGAAGCAGTTGTCCGAAATTTGATCGCGGCGAGACGCAGGAGAAGTTACTCGCCTAAGCGAAGGTTGGACGGCGCAAACTTAGGAAAGCGGCTGGACACACGGGAGTGACGCTCTACAATCGAACACAATAGATTCTGCCCACGTGGAACGGGAACAACATACCGTGGTTCTTGAAGGCGCAACGCTGACGATGGGCGAAGAACTGTTTCAGCCATCCGAACGGACCAAAGCCATAGTTGGCTGTTGCTCTGACCTCTACGTGCAAAGCCTCGAAACTTTCATCTTCGCTCTCGTTTTTTCTGGCAAAGTCGGCGTGTATAACGGAAGAACGGGCATTCCTGGCGAGAATCCGACGCCAGTCGCCGAAGGCCTAACTAAGGGTTTTGAGGAGAGACTAAGGGAGTTTGGCAAACGTGAGGACAAGGCCATTACCGTCCGGGATATACTAGCGAGCCATCAGGACAGCCTCCGCACCTACATTGATACTCTGAACCGCACGGACCACGCCCCTTGGGCGGAGTGGCGGCAGCACATCGTGCGCGAAGTATGGATGTACTCTTCAAGGGAAGCCAGCCAAAGAGGAATTGAGCAAAGAGAGACCACGCTAGAAAACTCACTAGAAAGCGACGGAAACTTAGAAACGTTTCTTGCGACCGAATACGTTGAATCAATGCTTGCAGCGGTGCAAACAAACGTCGGGAGGTACGCTCCCTCAGACGAGGTTGTGGCCGGATTTATCCGCAAAAATACAGTGGCTCACATTGCGGCCCACTGCGCGTACGATGAAGCCATCGCGGTCCGGGATGATCTCGGAGCGAATCGATCCCTGATGCCGCATCCGACGCGTCAGACCTTAATCCCCGATTCGATAGAATCGTTGATTCGCTTCGTCGTTCCTTCACTCCTGTACAAAATCATAGTTGTCGAAGGAGTCCAGAAACCCGATACCCTACGCACGCATCTCGGTGACTACACTGTGGACAGAAGTATGATCGACATACAGAGAAAACTAGCATGTGCCCTCGCAGGGTCAGATGAGGACAGGAGACGGCTTCTCATGGAACTCGGCGACGCAACCACCGAGATTTTGGCCGGGAATTACTTCCCGCCTGTCGACACTGGAACGAGAAAGCTGGCGATAATGAGAAACGCTTACTTAAGGGACCAACACGCATATAGCGAAGGGCTCAAGAAAATATTCCCTACGCTAAGAGAGCCGCCGCCAGCACAATCGCGTACTACCAACCTCTAGTCTGGCGAGTGGCAAGGAAACAAAACATCAGCACTAGATCGTCGACTTACCGACTTGGAGTGCGAACTGCTTTACCAAGCCGCGATGTGTCGACTGATATCGTTGACACACGGAGAAAGTAATGGTTCCGTCTTTAGCGGACGCGGTTACGATTTTTAGCAAGTGGAAGGAGGACTCTGCTGAGGTCCTCGTTGTCTCTGAGAGTCCATTCCAGCAATCCAGGCGAGGCGTGATTCAGCAGAGTGTTGACTGGAGTTTGGGCATGCAAGGCAAGATCACCGAGGCCACGATCGACGCCAGCATAAAGGGGAGCAAATCTGCGAGGGTGGTGTTGGCGACGACAAGTGGCAATCTCTCGCTGAACATTGGAATTTGCGTATTTGTGTATGAAGAGCCGCGCGAAGCAAAACCCGACGTGAGAGCGGAAGCGGAGTCTGCCACGATTTCGGCACTTTCCGTGTTCTTTCCCTCAAACGAAGTTTTCGTATTCTACGAGTTACGTGAGCCAATACAGAAGGGCAGCCTCTTTGGTTGGAGTACGATTTGAAGCAGTGGTCCAGTCGGAGCTGATACCAGCGATCCACAACCAGTCGCGCGGATTCCCTCATTAAAGTTGCGGAAGGGCACGCCCTTGCATTTCAGCTTCCGATTTTTCCCGCTAGATCCGCGAGAAATCCCCACCAAAGTCGATGCTACGCCCGTTTTCACGTGGAGCTCAGTCACAGCGCGTTTAGCTTTGCGCGGAGTTCCTCGACGAAGGTCAGCTCCAGTCGAGGCGAATTGACAGATCAGCAACCAAGACATAGTATATCGAATTTAGTACTAGTATGCCATCTCCAGACCAATTCGCTGCTCGCCTCACGCCGCTCTCGCCGGTTGTATTCCACATCCTTCTCTCTCTTGGAGAGGGTGAACGACACGGGTATGCGATTAAACGCGAAATTGCCGCTCGAACTGAGGGCAAATTGAAATTGGGGCCTGGAGTGCTCTATGGGTCGATCAACAAGATGCTCGAACTCGGGCTGATTGAAGAATCTGCAGATCGGCCCGATCCGCATCTCGACGACGAGCGCCGTCGCTACTACCGAATTACTCCTTTTGGCCGCAAGGTAGCGCGAGCGGAAGTGGCTCGCATGCGCGATTTAGTGCAGCTCGCCGGAGCGAAGTTTGGTGTTCCCAAGCATGCCTAGTCGACGCCTCTCCGTCAGCTTGTATCGGATTTTGCTGAAGCTCTATCCACCTGGGTTTCGTGAAGATTACGCCGGCCCGATGGAGAAGGAATTCCGCGACGAACTCGCCGAATCCAAGGGCGTGGGGAACATTGCCTTGCTTTGGGCTCGCCTGCTGGTTGATTTGGCACTATCACTTCCGCGTCAGATTTTGCGAGAGGCATTACAGGATCTTCGGCACACCCTGCGGCATTGGAGCAAACGCCCGTGGCAGACCGGATTTGCCATCTCCGCACTTGCCATTGCTATTGGATCCAACACCGGTGTCTTCAGCGTAGTAAATGCGCTACTCCTGCGATCGCTTCCATTTCGTGATCCTGACCGCCTGGCACTTTTACACCAGTTCATTCCACCGCACGATACGGCCAAGCAGTTTCACGCCTGGCGTCAGCAGAGTTTGTTTAGTTCTGATACTGCTCTTTTTGAAGAATTCGACGTGAACCTTGGTGGGTTGCGCGTTGGAAGCCGGGCGCACGTCGCGCAGACATCCGGCAATTTCTTCAAAGTGCTTGGAGTACAGCCAGTGCTGGGCGCTGGATTTGCCCCAGAAGATGATGTGGACGGCACAGGCTGGGGACTCCCGGGACGAAATGCTGTTGCAGTGATCGCCTACGGTCTCTGGCAAAACCTCTTCGGCGGCGATGCGAAGGTGCTCGGCGCTACGATCCGAGTGGACGGCAAACCGCTGACAGTGGTTGGTGTCGCGCCGCCCGGATTTGACTACCCAGGAAAGGCTATTCTGTGGAAGCCAGCAGCCTTCAGTCCCGGCAACAACGGTTGGGGAGCTGTTGCGCGCCTGAAGGCAGGAGTCTCCTGGCAACAAGCACAAGCAGCATTCCTGGTGGAGACCAGGCGCCTAGTGCTTGAATCGGGGCGAGGCCATGACCTCCAACCGACAATGACATCGCTGCAGGACGGGCTCGCCGGCCCTGTTAAGGACTCCTCATTGCTGTTCATGGCTGCGGTGCTGCTGGTCCTACTGATTGCATGCACGAATGTCGCTAATCTCTTGCTTGCTCGCACCGCAGATCGGGGAGGAGAGTTCTTCCTGCGATTGGCGCTGGGCGCAAGCCGTGCGAGATTGATGCGTCAGTTACTTACCGAGTGCCTAGTCTTCTCTTTTGTCGCGGCGCTTGGAGGAATGTTCCTGGCATGGTTCACGACGTTGCTGATAGGCACCATTCAGCCGCCGCCATTGGGCACGCAGTCCTATTCGGTTCTGGATTGGCGCGTCCTCACCTTTACGCTGGTCGTCAGTGTTATGACTGCATTCCTGTTCGGTGCTTTGCCATCGTTGTACGCTGGCCGCATCCATCTGGTTCCCACGCGAGCGTCCAATGCGAAACACGGATCGCGAAGGTTACGCGAGGTCCTCGTTGGCGTCCAGGTAACGCTCACGCTGGCTCTCCTTGCGGCTTCGGTGTCAGTGGGGCGTGCGGAAGTCCAATTGATGAGCGCAGACCGCGGATACATCGTCAAAGGAGTCGCGACGGTAAACGTATCGCTCGATGGAACAACGCATCAGCTTGACAAACGGCAGCTGCCCTATTTTGAAGAGGTGCTCGATCGGATCCACAAACTCCCAGGCGTTCGCTCGGCTAGTGCTACTGAATTCCTTCCGCTTGATGCCTCGGCATTTGTTGGGGGGCCCTTCGGGATAGATGGGCGGCCAGCAGCCCTCAATTCCACGATGATTCCCGTCTTCTCCGGATACTTCCAGACAATAGGCGGCACGATGCTGTACGGCCGCGAGTTCACCGAAGCCGAGGTCCACTCCGGCGCGAGAGTCGCCGTCGTGAATGAGCGTTTTGCGGCGGAGTTTGGAGCGCCTCGGGATGCAGTAGGTCATCAGCTCACGACCGCCGGAGAGGAGCCCTGGACAATTGTGGGGGTAGTAAGAGGCATGGAGTATGAAACGGACCCGACACTTGCCCACGGGAATCAGGTTTTCATTCCGTCGCAAACACCCGGGAGTTTCTCCTCGACATTTATCGCGCGGGTGGAGGGTCGGGCCGAGGACCATCTCGCTGCAATCCGCGACGTCATTGAGTCAGTAGACCCGCAGGTGCCCGTGTTTGGGGCTAGAACAATGGAGCAGAGGCTGGACGAAGTCTTCGCCAGGCCGAGGTTCTACCGTACTGCAGTTTGGTTCTTTGCGGGATTCGCTGCGTTGCTCGTCCTTCTTGGTATTCACGGGATTGTTTCTTATGCCGTTACCCAGCGCACCCAGGAGATGGGGGTGCGCTTGGCCTTGGGCACGACCCCGATCCGACTGCGGGGTATGCTGCTGCGACAAGGACTTCTCACGGCCCTCGCTGGAGTCATGCCGGGCATCGTATGCGCATATCTTCTAGGTCGGTTTCTCCAGGGCTTGGTCACAGGGGCAAGACCGGTAGGTCTGGCGGCTTCGGGCTGCTTGGTCTTGTGCTTCGCTGTTGTAGCTGCGGCAAGTATTTGGTCTGCAACAAGACGCATCAGTCGTCTCGACGTCACAGCCATCATTCGCAGCGAGTAGCTCTTTGTTCGGCATCTCGCAGGGCGTTCTTAAAAGTAGGGAAGATATGCCTAGCCATGGGCCGCCGCCGTTCGAAAGCCCCCATTCTCAAGGCGCGCGCCGTAGCGAATAAAAAGCGAATATGGTACGCTCTGACATGTGGTTCTCCGAACATGCACGGTTGCGGTCAAAGATGTTCAGGACATTGAACACTCAGTCGAGGTGACCGCCGAGACTCTCTACGAGGCAATTGCCACTGCATTAGCAGCTCTGCAAAAGGATGTCTGGGTAGGCGAGATCGGACAGGGATTTACAGCTGTGACAGTCGTTGTCCATCAGCCCCCTGTAAAACACGAAGTCAAGATGAAGGACTTCGTTTCGTGGCTTGGACGTCAGGGGCGTTCTCCTGCGGAGGTGACGCTGAAGCAAAAACCGGAGAGAATTTTGGGTAAGGGAAGCCAGGTGAGGACGTAATCAAGAAGGCTAACGGTACAAATCAGTACGAACTGATCTGCGGGATCCTACTGACTCGGAGTCCGATCCGCCTTGTTGGCGTGCTTAGATTGTTTCTGCCCCGCGTGTGTAGCACCTGCCTTCACGGCTCGAGGCTGAGTGACAACTGTACCTAGCGCGAACGGGTCCTTTCCGTGAAGGGCCGACGACGCAACGAAACCAAAGAGTATCATTGCACTAAGCAATCCCCACACGACAACGACTGGCTTCCAGGGAACGAGAATATACATGCCAGAACCTCGGGGACGAAAGGCGTCGCTTACGAATTACCTCTATTTTACTGCAAAACGTCAATCTTATTTCGCAGGGAAGATGGTCGAGGACAAACGGTGAACGCGATGTTCAAGAAAGGTGCAGGAAGGGTGCAAAATTCGCCGCACATATGGCATTTTCGGTTATACTCGGCGAGATAAGTTGTTTATTTTCGTTGGCGTTGGAGTTTTTCACCCGCTTTCGAGGCGGATCGTTTCAACCACTCACGCACCTCTCCGCGTCGGACAAAATCGATGGTTTTATCGTTGCCTCATGATTCGTGTTCGGCAACTTCGGTCCTGATGGCCGGCGACTAGCGACCAACGGCTAACGACGGCTTCTAAAGAACGTTTGCAGCATTTCGGCGCTGCGTCCGGCTAGTACGCCGCCTCGAACTTCAACTCTATGGTTCATCTGCGGATGATTCAGGACCTGCATCACGGAATGAACCGCCCCAGCTTTTAGATCATCCGCGCCGTAAACCAAGCGCTTGATGCGGGCATGTGCCATTGCACCGGAGCACATAGCGCACGGTTCAATTGTAACAAACAGGTCGCACTCTCCAAGACGGTGGTTACCAACGGCTGCACCTGCTTCACGCAAGGCGACAACCTCGGCGTGTGCTGTCGGATCTGAATCTATTATGTTCCGATTCCATCCCCGCCCCACGATGGTTCCGTCGCATACGACGACAGCCCCGACGGGTACTTCTCCCATTTCCAGCGCCCGCTGGGCACAGCGCAACGCCTCCTCCATCCACAATTCGTCGCGCAAGTCTTTGGGGAGTGACGTCAGACTAGGTTGGATGTGCTCGGCCATGGCTGCCGAAAATATTGTATCGGCTCGCATAGGCTTCCGAATCGTGGCGGCTTACTAGATCACGCTCAGCACCGATCGCACTACTTCGGGTACGACCGCATGCAGAACGGCCGGAACCACGATTCGGACCACCGGGTAGGCCAGGACGACTGCGGGAACCACAAGCAGGAGCCATGTTCTGGTCGGCAAATTGTTGAAATACGTCTTCATGGCGTCCTCTAATCGGAAATACGCAACTCGGGCGGCGGAAGTTCCCTTATTTCCTATTCCTAAAGACGTTTCAAATGGGCTTTTGTTACTACCACTTCGAGGATTTCGACGATCAATCTGACATGTCCGAACGGATTGCTAACTGCCCCTCAGAATGCAGAAATCGGCATCAGCCAACGTTGGATTTTATGATCGTGAACTTTGCTTGTGTTTAAGAAAGAGGCTTATTTCTTCATTCTCTGCATGTGCATGGTGGTGCAACGGTGGGCGAATCTGAACTCGCGTGGTATGCTACCCGTGTCATGGGCATGCCAAGCCTTCTCCGCAAAGTCTTCCTCGTAGACCTGTTGCAAGGGCTGAAGGTCACTTTTCGTTATCAGGATCCCAAAGAGATTTACACCGAGCAATATCCGCTGGAGCGGCCGCAGGTCGCCGAGCGCTATCGCGGAGCGCCGCGGCTCAATGTCAATCCCGATACGAATGAGACCATGTGCATTGCCTGTGACCTGTGTGCCTTGGCTTGTCCTGAGCATCTGATTGTGGTCTCGAGCGAGCGCAATGAGAAGACTCGACGCAAGGAACTCACGAATTTCACCTACGATCTGAGCCGCTGCATGTTCTGCGGTCTTTGTGAAGATGCCTGCCCCACCGATGCGCTCGAACTCACACAAGATTTCGAGTTAGCGAGTTACACTCGGCAAGGCTGGATCTGGGACCGTCCTACGCTAGAAAAGGGTCCACAACCCACGCAATACCAGAAGTAATTCCGCATCTTCTTTTCTCTTCATGCGGAAGGGCGCTGGCCCGAGGAATCTGCTTTCTCATCGGCATCATCGTCGCCAACCCTCGTCACTACGGCATTCTCCGGATAGGCACTCCTGACCGCAAGTTCCACACTTCAAGAAGACACGCACCGCAACTGCGCAATTGCGGAATCACAGACGGGAGAAAATTTGATGACGACACGCCTTTTTACGTTTGCGCTCATTTTGAGCTGTGCAAGCTGGGCAGCCGCACAGCGAACCAGAGCTACTACCCCTGCGCCTCCACCTTCACAGACAACGGCCACAACGCCGCCGGCTACCACAACTCAACCCGCTGCGACCGCCCCGGCAGTCCCGCAGAGTGCTCCGGCTACAAGCGCACAACCGACGACCGCGCAGCCGCAAAATTCCACAATGAATCCGCCGCCAACTACAATTGGCCCTCCCACGCCGATTACTACAAAAGCAGCTGGACCCGACGCCACGAGCGCTCCTCCGACACCAACGCAACCTGCGCCTGCACCAGCAAATCAGGAGTCGGGTAATGCAACCACTACGAATCCAACCATGAATACGACCGGAGCCCCCTGCGTCAGCGCAACTGGAGCAAATGCACCGACGGGAGAAAATACCAACGGCAATTCGAATATGGCAGGCCAGCCTTCTGCGAACGGCGCCAATGCGGATGCGCCCACCGCGAGTAACACCAACAATGGGACAGCGCAGAATCCTCCTGGGACGAATCCGGGCGGAGTTCCCTGCCCTGCAGGCATGGTGCCAAGCACAAACACGAACGCGCCGCAATAAGATCGGACCGGAGAGAGGCTTCGTGCCTTTGTGGATTTCGTACGGTAAGGCCGGACAATCAAGGTCTACTGACCACGGACTACTGGCTCATCCGTCGACGCTAGCTGTTTCTCTGGCAGAAAGTACATCGCGGGAATCAGCGCGAAGATGAAGAACGACGCGTAGATGGAAACGTGCGCCAATGGCGCTGCCATAAAGTAGAGCAGCGTCGAAAACAAATTCTTTCGCTGGATCTTCGCATGATATTCGGACCGGTCCGGATCGCTTTGATCCTGTCTGACTAGTTCCGTCCGCAATAACCAAAACGACGCGCCACAGAATGCCAAATCCAGGCTGTACATCGACACCGCGACACCCTGCCGATAATTCTTCCCGAGAAAATCCGTAACAAATGGAATTAGGGACATCCAGAACAGAAGATTGAGATTCGACCACAACAGGCGAGCCGTGACTTTGTGCACCGCATGGATGAGGTGATGATGGTTCACCCACATAATGGCAACCACCAAAAAACTAAGTCCGTAGCTGACAAAAATCGGGGCGACTTTCAGGAGAGCGGGCCAAGTCGGTTGTGCCGGGGCACGCAACTCCAGCACCATGATCGTCACAATGATTGCGATCACGCCATCGCTGAATGCTTCCAGGCGGGCGGTCGTCATCTCGCCTTTAGACATTGCAAGAATCTACCATGTACAGCAGAGCATGGCTTGCCTTCTCATCTGGCAGGAGGCATTGAGATATCAACCCAGAGCTAAATCGTTTCAGATGAACTACTTTCATCAGCATCTGAGTCTCCTTCGACAGCAGATGGCACGAAAGTTGTACTACTCACCACCCGCCAGTTACGTGGCCAAGCAGAGGGAAGAATTGTGTAATGGATCAGATCGCGAGATTGTACTTTCACGACTATGGAATCCGCGAAGCCAAATCAACAGCTTGACGTAACGCCTCCGGGGAGCGAAGACGAGCGCCGCTGGCAGCGCCAGTCGGTCGTCATTCCGGTGAATGTTACGGCGTTGCTCGAGGGCGAGCGGCACAGCTTTCGCGGGCAAGCCTCCGACATCAGTCGCGGCGGGATGCGACTGTTCCTTACCCGTGAGTTGCCCCTTGGCACGAGCCTGACACTGGAATTCCTGATGCCTTATCAGACTACGGAGTTCGTGGTTCGCGGAGTTGTTCGCAATCGGGAAGGCTTCACCCACGGTGTGGAGTTCCTCAGTCCGTCAGTTGAACAGCAGCAAATGATTGAGCGCACCTGCAAGATTTTCCAACTCCTGAGCTGAAAAGAACAATATCTAGTTCCGAAAAAACTAAAGTGCTCCGCTTCCTTCTGGAAGACGCGGAGCACCTGTTCAATAACTGACGTCTAGCGGCCCAACATCGTCGCCATGGCCTTCACCATAGTCCCGTTTGCATCATCGTCTTTGAGCGCCCATACGAATGCGCCGCCAAGGCCGCCTGGGACTTTTAGATCCACGTACAACATCTTGAGCCTTGCCGTGGTGGGATTGTCATAGGTGTAGAACGTGCCGAGTGCTGGATCGTACATCGACACCGCTGTCCGGAGAGGATCGAAATGCGCGGCATATCCGTTCGCCCGCAGATTCTCCAGCGTGCTGTAAGTCGCAAGTCCCGGAGTCAGCAGAACGTCGCAGCCCGGCTCGTTGCCACTCAGATCGGTGCAAAGCCCCACGCCATTGGCCATTGGCACCGGTGAAGGACCTGTCGAGCTCTGATAGAGCCCATGATTGACATTGGGAACGCCCGTCCATCCCGCCGCATACAGAGGCACGCCCATCGTGTATTTGTGCGCAGGAACTCCAGCCCTCAGATATGCATTCACTGTGTCGTCGATGTCCAGATGTTGACCGTAGAGCGGGTCCTGTTTGGAATCAAATAGCGGTGAGCCGTCATTGGTTTGTGTATCCCATGACCCAGCGTAGTCGTATCCATCGATCGTAATGAAATCCACCTGCTTCGCCGCTCTCTTCAAGTCGATATTCACATAGTTCTGCTGGCCAGCTGGTCCGTCGAATGACATCGCGTAGTTTTTTCCGGTGGATTTGCTCAGCGTGTTCAACTGATTTCGAAATTCTTCCAGCAGGGCGGTGAAGTTTTGCGTGTCGCTCGCCGTCGGGAATTCCCAGTCAATGTTGAAGCCATCAAACAGCCCGGGCGCGGTAATGCCGGGTGCGATGTTTCCATTGATGAATAAGTCGATACACGAAGCGACCAGTGCCTGACGTCCTGCTGCAGTGCTGGCGGCTATTTGGAAAGCCTGTGTATTGGACGCCGACGCCCCTCCAATCGACATCAAAACCTTCAAGTTGGGATGGAGCCCTTTCAGTTGCTGGATCGCTGCAAAGTTCCCGTACAGCGGCCCGGGATACGGCTGTCCATTCACGCTGGGGAGATACGGCGACTGATAGTCCGCCCATGGGTCAGCCATGACGCACGCTGCCGCCGGAGTTGTCGTGACATTCGCGAAGGCATACATCAGATGTGACAATCTGTTCGCGACGCCGTTCTGCTGCAGGTTCGCGATGTTGTAGCCCGCGTAGTAAATGCCCCACTCTTCAAAGTAGCCACCTAGAATTTTCTGCTGTCCAAATGACGAAGCCACGAATGCAACGAGTGTCAGCGCGCCGAACAAAACTGCCCGGCAGGAATGCGAAAACATCTTTGGCATGGAATGCCTCCACAGCGGAATCTACGACGCGCGCGGAGTATAGTACTCTATAGCGGATTAGGCAAGTTATTCCGTAGTTCAGCTATAAATGTGATTTATTTCAAGATAAGCTCTATAGCACATATACGTTTTTCAATCCACACCGCCTTTCCCGGGACACCAACTTCCGTAAGCTCTAGCCTTCGACATTATCGTTGTGCCGCAACCTCGAACCCGGCAAGATAAATACGAGATAAAGCAAAAACGATGCGTCAGAAGATCTGGATTGCTCCGCTCCTCTTGCTGTTCGCTGCTGCGACTGCCTTCGCTGCCGACACCGTTCTCACCTGGCCCGCAGATGGCAAAGATGCCAATTTGCGATTCACTATCGGCAAGTTGCGGTCGGTTACGTCAAACGCGGGTCAAACCGATTATCTCGGCGATGCCACCGCCGAAAATCTCACGCGCAAGAGCATTCCTTCGGCCTCTTTCTATCTCTACCTATTGGATAAAAACGGCAAGCGCGTCGGCGAAGGGTATTTAGAAGTCACCAATTTGGCAGGTGGGCAAAAAGCGAAGATCCCCGTCACCGCGCACGCCATGAGTTCTTTCACCCGTATGGAATTGCAACCGCAGCATCTGCCATCTGATGAGCCAATGAAGGTGAAAATGCACATCAGCAGCACGCCCTCGGGAGCAACCGTCAAGCTCGATGCGCAGGAATCCGGCGTAACTCCACAGGTACTTCCGATCGCTCCCGGAAAACACACTCTGGAATTCACCAAAGAAGGCTATGCAACGGCGAGCACACCCGTGGAAATTGCCGCAAACGCGATGCCCGGCAGCGTTGATATCGATCTAAACCCGCTTTCCGTAGACACGGTGGTGCTGCGTGATGGAACAGCGCTATTGGGGACGGTGACCTCAGTGACGGAAACAGCGATCAGCCTGAACGCAAAAGGCAAATCCACCACGCTAGCGCGGAGCCGCGTAGCCCGCATCGTCTTCGGACAACGGAAGGCCTCGTCCACAATAAAGAGTTCGCATAGCAGGAAGTGAATCGACCCGGATGATCCGAACCACAACGGTCCCTGATCCTTGACCTGGGGCCAGCTCCGCAAGGTAGTATTCGAGTTGGAGGAGATTCTCATGACTCAGGTGCCTTCAACGACTCCCCCGGATTCCCCTGAATGCTGGCCAACTCTCCGCTTGGCGGATTGGAAGGACACCTATGCCACGCTTCACATGTGGCTGCAGATTGTCGGGAAAATACGGCTCGAACTCACTCCCAAACTAAATCACTGGTGGAACGTGCCGCTGTATGTCAGTCCGCACGGACTGACAACGTCGCTAATCCCTTACGGCAGCCGCCACTTCGACATCGAGTTTGATTTCTTCGCCAGTCAGCTGGTCATCCGCACCGCGGATCCGAAATCTGCCACGCTGACGCTAGCTCCCCGCACAGTGGCTGACTTCTACAAAGAAGTCATGGCAGCGCTTCGATCGCTCGACATCGACGTGAAGATCTGGAAGATGCCGGTTGAGGTCGCCGACCCGATCCCCTTCGACCGCGACACGGTTCACGCGTCGTACGACGCTGATGCGGTGCGGCGTTTCTGGCGCATTCTCGTTTCAGTGGACGGAGTATTCAATGTGTTCCGGTCCCGATTTATTGGCAAGTCCAGCCCCGTACATTTCTTCTGGGGAAGCTTTGATCTGGCCGTTACGCGCTTTTCCGGTCGCCGCGCTCCGCCGCGCAACGATCCCGACCCGGTGCTGCGCAAAATAATGCAGGAAGCGTACTCGCATGAGGTGATCAGCGCCGGGTGGTGGCCTGGTACCGGAGAGATCCAAGAAGCAGCGTTTTACTGCTATGCGGCACCCGCGCCATCCGGATTTTCAGAACAGCGTGTGCGGCCCGCCGAAGCTTTCTATCATTCAAATCTCGGTGAATATCTGCTGATGTATGACGATGTGAGGCGCTCCGGATCGCCTACATCTGACTTGATGGAATTCCTGGAGAGTACCTACGAAGCCGGGGCGATCACAGGAAAGTGGGATCGCGCAGCGCTGGAGGCAGCGTGACAACCTCTTGCAGAACTTGAATATGGCTTCCTGATCTTTCGTCAATTAGACTCGTTGGCAAGTTGCCTTTGGGGCTGCACACACTACCTTTTAACCGGACATACCAAATACTTGCCAGACTCACGAATCATTCTCGCAGTTCTAATCCTCTTCGGTCGTTGCATCGCACAAGACCATGCGCATGGAACTCCTGAAAAACTCGGGGTTGTGCACTTCTCAACTTCGTGCAATGCAAAAGCACAGCCAGAATTCGATCGCGCCGTGGCCTTGCTCCATTCCTTCGAGTTCAGCCGTGCAATTGCGGGATTCAACTCTGCGCTAACAAACGATTCGACTTGCGCGATCGCCTACTGGGGCATCGCTCTAAGCCAGTGGGGTAATCCTTTCGCTCCGGGATCGAAGGCGAATAGCCAGTTACAGTCTGGACGCGCCACTGTACAACAAGGCGTGAATGCAGCAGCAAAAACAGCGCGCGAGCGCGCTTATATCCTGGCAGTGGGTGCTCTATATACCGACTTCGAAAAGACGCCGCAACGATCGCGCCTGATCGACTACCGCGATGCCATGCAGGCGCTCGCGTCAAAATATCCTGATGACAACGAAGCGCAGATCTTTTATGCGCTCTCCATCGCAGCCTCCGAAGATCCCGCCGACAAAACCTACGCCGGCCGGCTCAAAGCAGGAGCGATTCTCGACAAGCTGTTCAAAGAAGAGCCGGATCATCCCGGACTCGCGCATTACATCATTCATACCTACGATGTTCCTCCCCTTGCGCCACGTGCTCTGGAAGCAGCGCGAAGCTACGCCCAGATCGCACCGGATGCGCCTCACGCACTGCACATGCCGTCTCACACGTTCACGCGGACCGGATACTGGCAGGATTCCATCACCAGTAATGTTGTCGCAGCGGAAGCCGCAAAACGAGAGGGCGAGACGGCAGAGGAGTTGCACGCCAGCGACTACGAGGTCTACGCCTACTTGCAAACGGGGCAGGATGAGGCAGCACGCCGCATTGTGACTGCTTTGCCGGAAATCGCATCTCGTTTCGATCCAGCTAAAATCATCAGCGGCGCAGCCAGTCCTTCCGTCGGATATTTCGCATTAGCGGCGATTCCGGCCAGGTTCGCACTCGAGCGCGGCGACTGGAAAGCAGCGGCCAAACTGACTCCCAACGTGACGCCGTTTCCGCATACTGAGGCCATGACATGGTTTGCCCGCGGGCTAGGATCGGCTCGACTCGGACAAGCGAAGCTTGCATACAGCTCGGCCGAATCGCTGAAAGAAATTCGCCAGCGCTTGGCGGCATCGGATGAAAACTACTGGGCGTTGCAGGTGGAAATTGAGGAGCACGAGGTCCGCGCCTGGGCGATGATGGCGGAAGGCAAGAAACAGGAGGCTCTCCGCGAAATGGAATCGGCGGCTGAATTGGAAGATGGAACAGAAAAAAGCGCAGTCACGCCCGGACCACTAGCGCCAGCGCGTGAGTTGCTTGGCGAGTTGCTACTTGCAAACCATCAGCCAGCATCGGCTCTTGATCAATTCGAAACAACACTGAAAAAAGAGCCGGGGCGATTCCGCTCACTCTATGGAGCAGGGCATGCCGCGCAACTGGCAAACCGGCCTGAGGCGAGCCGCCAATATTTCCGAGAGTTGGTTAAGCGTTGCGAACATGCCGACACGCCTGGAAGAACCGAGCTCATAGAAGCGATGAGAGCGAGCAGAAACCAGTAGTTTCATATCAGTCGGCTTTATTTCACGTGATCACTGGCCCTAGTTGTTCGTTCGAATGAAAAACGGCACCCCGGACCAGGATGCCGTCGTCTGAAATAAACAGTCGACTTACGGATTGATCACTCCAAACTCTCCCGTCGCATAACCGGCTGTCCCGGCCGCGAAGAATAGTTGGTTGGTATTTCCGTTCGCGCTTGTTCCTCCGCCGAATTCGATGGCCCACAGTCCTGGGATGCTGATGGAGTTGCCGCTCGTATCCTTCATTGTGCCGACCAGCTTTCCCGTGGTTGTGCTGAAGCCGTTGATCCTGCCGTCGTTAACGTTCCCCACCAGTAGGGTGTTACTGAGTGGACCAAAGTTCGCCGGTGCTAGCGCGAGGCCCCACGGCCCTTGCATGATCGAATTTGGAGGAATGCTTTTCAAAAGAGTGCCGGTCGGTGAAAAGACATCCACCGCGCCAGTGCTGGCTCCCTCGAACGTGACGATCACCAAATTCTTAATGAAAGACACACCGTACACCGTCATGCTCGTTAGTTTTGTGTCCGTGAACGTTTTTCTTAGTGTGAAGGTGCTGTCGTAGATTTCGATCTTGTTCGTCGCCTGGTTGGCCGCATACAGTACCGGTTGTGTACCAACGTTTCCCATCGCCAGGCCTGTGTAGTTCGCCTTGCCTCCGTTGTTGACCGCAATTACTGCGGACCCGCTATTCACACTCGATGCCCAACCGCTGATCGTACCGTCGAGCGTATTGAAGATAAATGCCGCGGGCGCAGATTTACCATTTTGCGTAATGACGAACCCCGTCGTCGTATTCGCCACCATCCCCGTTGGAGAACCCGTGCCGGTTGATGCGGGAGGAATGGTCACGACCAGAGGTACGATCGTTCCGTTGGCATCGTACACGGTGGAAAGGCCAGTATCTTCATCCGAGATCCAGAACGGACCCGTGGGCAGATAAGCCATCCCCCACCCATTTCTCAAATGCGGGTCTTGCGTGGTGGTAACCAGGCTGGTCAGTGTGTACTGGGCTAATGCTTGATTGCTGTAAAGAATCACTGCTGCAGTCAGCAACAGCAGGACACGAAAGGCTGCTTTGAATATCGGTCGGGCCATGATGATTTGTCCTCCTGATCGTTGGTGATATCGAGGGTGGAGACGCCCAGAAGGCTAGCCCGCCAAATACTAAGAATTGTCATTAGGGTGTAAAAGAATTGCCACATCGAAGTCTGTGTGGAAGGTGATACCTCCCAGCCTCGTTTGCTATGGATGAATCAATTCCTGGTCAACTCACTTTCAACCTTTCCGTCAACCGTCAGGAAGCGAATCACACCGTGGTCGTCCTCAAAAACCAGGCCCGTCCCTTTGGGGTTCACGACGGCTGCGATGAGATGTCCGTAGGCTCGCGGAATTCCGCCGTGCGTCGGCGTCTGATCGTAGCGTTCGAGTTGTCCTTCTTTCATGCCGTTCATGCTGACGAAGCGAATCGTCCCGTCTTCGTCTTCAAAAATCAAACCCGTGCCGATTTGATCGGCAATCGCGGCCGCGATGTGCCCATAACTCTTCGGTATGCTGCCATGTTGCATTGCGTATGTGGGAGAATCACCCCGCTGCGCCGCCGACGCTGCGAGGACAACCGTTGCATGATGCGTTCCAAAAAGATAGCCGCTGAAAACTAACAGGCAGCCGCACATCACCAGGAGGACCGTTTTCTTCATGAGAGGATGCCCCTTCGGAAATGGATGATTACGGGTCTTGCGCATTGTGCCTGAATCTTCGGTAAGCAAAATGCGACGGTGAAACACGAATGTGCCGCATTATTCGGATCGCGGAGACAGATTGTTCGATTGTCCCTACGGTTCTACGAGAATCTTGTGCATCATCCCCAGATCTTCATGCAGCAGAATGTGACAGTGGAAGACAAAGGTCCCCGCAGTGTTTGGATCGCGAAAATCCATTCGTACCTTCACACTGTGATAGGGATGGCCATTGCCCTCCCAATAAGGAACCTCAACGGTATCGAGCAAATCCTGATGGGGCGCGGGCTTGCCGTCAACTTCCAGGAGCTTAAAATGGATCTGATGGATGTGAAAGGCATGCGTTTCCAGTGCGCGGTTCTCGATCGTCCAGTCTTCGACCGCGCCGACTTTCGTCACGATGGCAGGGGCTTCATTAATGTCAAATACTTTTTGCTTCTGTCCATCCACAGTAATATAAAACTGGATCGGACCATTGGTCCCGCCGAATTCTTCCGAGAAATAAAGCTTGCGCTGCGTCATCGGCGTCTGTTCTGACAAGTTCGCAAACTTCAGCTGCCCGGGATCCGCCTGCATCGCCGGAGAAGGCGCATGCCACCCGCCAGTGGCAGTGTCCGTGAGTTGGATGGTGCCCAACGTCTGCGCCTGATCGGGATTGCCCGTGGGACCAGTATCGGCCGACTCCGTTACGAACGAGGCCGATGCGCCTGCAGCGGGAGCCTGAACAATGAATTCAGCGCGCCCGGCAGGTGGAATGGAGATTACTTTTTGGAGCCGAGTCTGCCCCAGAGGATAGCCGTCCATCGCGATCATCTCCATTGGCTGCGCCTTGCCATTCACCACAAATGCTAGCTTCAAAAAATCTTGTAAGGTCGCATTCGCCACTCGCCAGAATTGCTTTTCTCCCGGCTTCATCTGGATAATTGGCCCACCTCCGAGGAACGGGGCAACCTGGTAATTGATGGTCAGTTGATACGGTCCCGGAACCCACGGAACCAGGAACTGCTGGCGTATGACGAAAACCCGCTCCGTGAGGCCGGCGACTTCAGGACGGTACTTCTCCATACCTTCAACGATGAGCGCTCCAGCAGCACCGCCGTTGACCTGGAACTCGGTAAATCCGTGTACATGCGGGTGATACCAATAGAGACCCGGCGGCTCCTTGGATGGAATCTGCATGCCGTACTGGAATCCCGGCGTGCCTGGCTGGATCAAAGTATTGATTACGTCATCCTGATGGCATTTCGGTGGAACGTTCAAACCGTGGAAATGCACATTCGTCGAACTGATAGTGGCCATTCCCTTGTCGCCGCAAGCTGCCGGCGGCATGGCCATTTTCATCATCTCCGCATCTGCATTGTTGCGGTTCACAATGTCGAGTCCTAACTTGTCACCCGGATTCAATCGTAGTGTTGGCGCTTCGATAATCTGACTTCCAGAGGCATACTTGTAGCAATAGTGCGTATAGCCATAAATATCGACGGACTGCGCCATCGTGAATTTCGCCGCCAAGGTACCGTTTTGCGATACCAGGCTTGGAGCATCCGCAACTACGGTGCCCGTAGCCGGACGATCCGGACATTGCCCAAAAGCACAGATCGATGTCAGCGCCATGACCATCCCGGCGAAACCATGCTTTAACTGCGTGCGCATCTTATTGACTCCTGCGAAAACGTAATAATGAATGAAACGAACAATTTCGCGTACAGGCTCGACATCAACACCGAACGATCATTGAGACTTCGCGATACCGATCGAAAGCAGCCCGGTGCTGTTGGGATCGACAAAAGGTGATGCCGAATCTTCCTGGAGCGTGCATTTCCCGTTTGCCACGTTGAAGTGGAGCAACGCGATACCGGAAGTCGCGCCGAATTCGGCGACGTAGACACCTCCACCAGTTCCTGTGTCACTCACCAAAGCAGCGTGCACAAGGTATGACCACGAGGACGACTGTCCGCGGATCGGGCCTGACTTGCAACCGTATTTCAGCGTGCCGCTGTTCTTCTCGAAAGCGAAGGCTGTCACAGCATCGCCCTGCGTGTCGACGACATACAAAACTCTCTCGTCCGGGCTGAGGAGAATATTGCTCGAACTGATGCCGTTCTGTGAGCCATATACCTTTGTAGTTGTGAGTTTTCCGGACGAGATATCGGAGACCTCGAGGATTACAGCAGTCGATGTATCCCCAAAAATCACATAGTGCCCGTCGGCAGTGATCTGGATTTCGTTTGGAAACGTTGCATCCTTCGTCTTCACTGTAGCCGTTGAAAGTTGGGCATCACCATTGGAAACGGGCACGCCGTTGGCAATATTGAACGACTCGATGGAACCGTCGGTGTAGGTGACAACCATCACGGTTCCCTTTGTCGCCATGGCATTGATGTTGCCGCCATTCACTCCAGTCACAACCGTGTCGCTGATGAATGTCAGGCTGCAGCCACCCTCAATCGAAAACGTAGCGATAGTGTTTGAATCGGTAAAACTCGCGTAGAGGTATCCGCCTTGCGTGACAAGCCCAATACCATTCGACTGTCCCGTATCGGTGGCCGATCCGGAGGCTACCCCTCCTAAAGTCAGCGTGTTCACAGCGACCCCGGCGATGCTGCCGCTGACAGCTTGCGAGATATAAACACAGGGCTGTTGGCCGTCACTTGCTGAGAGGACGCGATTCGCGCCGAAGTATCCGCCGCCGATACCCCAACTATGGGTGTTCACTTGTGCTTGAAATGTCAGCGTACCGTTCGCGCCCACGGAGAAGAAAGAGGCCCCATTGGGCAAGGGAAACCCGATGTCGTCGTTCGTGACCACATAACGGGTCTGCGCAAAAGAAATGCTGCCAGCAAGACAGACGATGACCGCAATCGCAAGGAAGGCGTTCGCAATTCGCATACTACACCTATGAATGTTCTAGCTTTTGCAGGAGACCCCAGGGAAGATACCCCACTGCTAGACAATGCGATTTACCTTACCAGATGCGATCGTGAAGACAGCAACATTTTTCGTCGCACCCGTAGTTTCTTACGCGAGATGTGCAAGAGATTGCAGCAAAGATGTACTAGAAGCGATCATTGACTGTGCTTCGGATATCGGATACGGAGCTCGCACGCCTATCCTGCGAGCAAGGCCACTCCAGCCGCAACCATCATCGCTGCGAGCCATCTGCGACGATCGACTCGCTCGTGGAGAAAAATCTTCGCGGCGAACGCGTTTCCAATGAAAGTCAGCGATGCGGCTGCAGGAGCAACCAGGCTTACATCTCCCCACGAAAGCGCAAATAGCAGACTGAAAAATGCCACTGCCATCGCGGAAATTCCCATGAAGAAACTTGGAGTCGAGAGTACGCGCGTGACCACACGCCACAATCCATACTGCTTTAATAATTCGTGAACGTCGCCGACTTGCTTCATCGCGCGGGACATCAAGACATCTCCCACCACGGAGAAAAACACCACGACCAGGATTCCGCTCCAGGTATAAAGGTGCCTCATCGTTCTGCTCTCATGGCAGCGGGTACATCGCTGTTGGCATTTTGTGTGAAGGATGTATCTCTGTGATGAGGGTGCGCAGTAAGGGCCTCGCCGCCAGCGACAAACCCGACTCCTCCCGCGATGAGAGTGATCCCGACCCAACGCGTAATACTGATGTGCTCGTGCAAGGCAAAACGTGCGACGAGGGCGAGCAATACGTATCCAAGGGAAGTGGCTGGCAACACATAGGTCAGGTCCGCCCAGGATAGAGCGTTCATGTATGCCGCAAAGAAAGCGAGCAAAAGAACAATTCCGATCGACACCCACGGATTAAGAAACGCGAGCAACAGGCTCTGCAGGTGATGAATGGAAATATTTCCAGTCTGCTTCATCCCATGCGAGAGCATGGTGTCCCCGGCCGCCGCAAAGACGGTCACTCCCGCCAGGACTAAGTACTTGCGAAAAGTCACTTGAAAATCAGTTCTCAGTTGTCAGTTCTCAGCAGAAATCACTCCGGTCGGCCTACTGATAAACCGAGAACTGAGAACGACCCGTTAGTCGGTCATTGCTCCAGCGGGTGCAGAAGCGGCTGCGGCAGCGTGCTTCTTCACCATTTTGTTGCGTGCGGAACGCAGCTTCAGGAATGTTTTCGCCTCTTTGTAAAGCCGCTTCCGCTCGCTCCCATCGAATGCCGCTTTCTTCAAGATGCGGAAAACAGCCTTTGGACGGAAATAATATTCGTCGTAGAAGCGGTGCACCGCGCCAAGGATGTCGTCCGCGGGTAATCCGGGATATTGAATGTGGGCCAACTGGTGTCCGCCTTCGTCAACCATCTTGTTATCGCCGACGATAAAGCCGTTCTTCACCGCATGGTCATACAGTTCAGTCCCGGGATACGCGTGCGCCACGGAAACCTGGATCGTTTCGACATCCAGTTCCTTCGCGAACGCAATCGTGTTGTTGATGGTCTGATGCGTCTCGCCTGGCAAACCCATGATGAAATCGCCGTGAATCACCAGGCCGAGTTTGTGACAATCCTTGGTGAACTGGCGCGCACGCTCGATCGTCGCGCCCTTCTTAATGTTCTTCAGAATCTGCTGGTCGCCAGACTCGTAGCCGACGATCAACAGCCGGCATCCGGCTTCTTTCATCGCCTTCAGCGTTTCATAGTCGGTCGTTACGCGCGAGGTGCAAGACCAGGTCAATCCAAGCGGCTTCAGCTTGGCGCACAGTTCAATCGTGCGTGCCTTCTGAATGTTGAAGGTGTCATCGTCGAAAAAGAACTCCTTCACCTCAGGCCATTTCTGCTTTGCTTTGGCCATTTCAGCGGCGACGTCGTCGGTCGAGCGCTTCCGCCACGGATGTCCGCTCAGTGTCTGAGGCCACAGGCAGAAGGTACATTGCGCCGGGCATCCACGCGTGGTGTAAAGCGACACGTACGGATGCAACAGGAACGGCACGTTATATCTGGTCACATCCAGATCCCGCTTGTAGATTTCGGTCACATGCGGCAGCGCGTCCAGATTCTGGATCTGCGGCGCGTCTGGATTGTGTACGACCTTTCCGTCTCTCAGGAAAGAAACGCCTGTAATCTCTTCCAGCGGCTTGCCGTTTGCATAGTCCACGACCGCGTAATCGAATTCCTTGCGGCAAACAAAATCGATGTCCGGGCAATCGCGCAGCGATTTCTCGGGAAGCACGCTTACGTGCGGGCCCACAAAGGCGATCTTGATGTTCGGATTGACATTCTTGATCGCTCGCGCGAGACGAATGTCCCCTGGAAATCCAGGGGTAGATGTGAACAGCACAAGGAACTCATAGTCCTTGGCGATATTGATGGTGTCCTCGCCGGAGACGTGATGCGGCGGCGCATCGAGCAGCCGCGATCCCTCCAACATGCCCGCTGGATAAGCGAGCCAGACCGGATACCAGAAGCTTTCGATTTCGCGAGTCGCGGGCCAACGTGATCCCGCTCCTCCGTCGAAATTCTCAAACGATGGAGGGTTCAAAAAGAGAGTTTTTAAAGGCATATTTGGTGTGTCTTTATTTTAGCATCGGCAACGGTGCACAACACCGCTGTCACCCGTGCTCCTACAGGTTCCCCTTTTTAAAGATTGTGGCCTAAGTACTTGATTTAAATATACCTAACACTCGTTCGAAAACCAACATATAGGGATCGAACTTGTCATTGGATGCAGCAAACGGTCTTTAGGTGCTGCCAGTGGGAGGCTTACCCCGAATACCGGAAAAGCTGATTGGCCAAAGCACCCCACCTGGCCTTCGCTTTACTTCCGTGTTGGGAGTCCTCGCTTCGTGACAAGGTAAACGGCAAAGCTCCCGAGCCAGTGACCGCCTTCGTAATGTTCTCCCGTGACGGCGGCTATTCCGGCGCGCTCGTGAGCTTCGGCGGCAGCGATGATGGCCGAGCGACGTTTGTCGTTCTGGGGCAAGCTGACGGCGATGCCCTGCAGCATCCAGGCCCGGCTCAGGTTCAGGCCATCGAGGTGCGCGAGTTTCGGATCGCTGGGATCGGGTGATACCACCGGCTCAAGCCATCTCCCCCCGGAATTCGAAATCTGTGGCATGAACATTTTCAACCAAGTCGCAAACTCAGGACCAGAAAGAACGCGGCGCATTACATCAGCTTCTCCCAGACAGGGTGAGAGAAAATCCTCACCCGACGGTTCGTACGCAAGCGGACAGTTTTTGTCATTCAGGTAGAACTGCTTCGCCTTTGATTGGAGCAAGTCGGCAAACTTTTGATTCCCCGCTGAACGGGCATAATCGAGCATCAAGCCCAACCCGAATGCAGTCTGATCGTGCTCTCCGATTCGCACAGGATTCCCGAGTTTGGGCAGCCAGGCATTCAGACGGTCGAGCACAACCTGCTCCAAGGGACGCAGGTTTGCAGACATCTCTTTAGCTTGCGGATCATCCCACTCGCGCAGTTCAGCCGAAAGTTGCAGGAGCCATGCAAGCCCATATGGACGTTCGAAGCTGCTACGTCCTTGTCCTTGGAGATACGCGGCTTCTTGGAGCAGATTTCGCGCGCTGAGGCTTTCGCGCAACGCGTCGCGAGCAGATTGAACAAAGGTCCCATCCGGAAAAGTACGGACCAGTCGAACCAGCAGCCAGTGCCCATGCACCGAAGAGTGCCAATCGTAGCAACCGTAAAATGCGGGAGTGAGTTTGCGCGGCGGGGCGACGTCTGAGTCGCTATTGAGCGTGTGGCTGATGTGATTCGGATATTCCTTGTGAACGCACGCGAGAGCAAGGTTCGCAAAGCGCTCGGCACTTTTGGCGTCGAACATTGGAGATCTGGGTTGTTGTGCGGCCACGGACAGAGGTAAAACAAAGAGCAGAAGGCAGATTGGCAATCTCATCGGCAATACTTTAACTGCACGATAGGCAATCCGCACTTCTCGTTTTCGCAACTTCCTCCAACACCGGCACCGGCGAAGACTACGATTTCTTACAAGGGTCACACTCACGAGGACTGTAGTCACCCTCCAGAGAAGTCAATCGGCCTTGTCACTCCGCTGGCGCTGCACCGCGAAGACGTGGTACGAGGCTGCATCCCAGGCGTTGTGAATCCCGGTGAAGAGTAAAACCAGCGCCGCGGCGCCCACACCGAAGATCGATCCTTCTTCATGCAGGGTCGCTTCATAGCCCGATGCCGAAAGCAGCAGGTAGGCCGTGAGCGGAAATAAGCTGTGAAAGAGCCAATCCTCGAAGACGGGCTGGTATGCGCTTTGTCTCCGCATGCGGCGAGTAACGAGCAAAGTGTAGATGAGTCCACAAATGCCGATCGCCGTCACGATGATCACGGGGCCGTAAATGCTGTGCCACGGCGCAGTGAGGATCGCGGAGAGCAGGAGCACAGTTCCGAAGTGAACGATGTTCGGTGTAGCGAAAGCCTCGCCAGCCTGTCTCTGCTGCTGCTCACTGGCCGTGCTGACCACGTCAGCAACAAGGGCCATCACCACGAACTGCAGTCCGATCAAGGCTCCAGCAGAAGATCCGACAATAACGAAAAAGTTCGCCCATCCCGTGAGTGCAATGAAATTGTTCATCCGTTGCTCGCGGTAAAGATAACCCACTTGCGGGAACTGGGTCACGCCTAAGATTTCAGCGTGCTGTGTTTGCCCGCATCAACCTACTGTGACATAAGTCATGGCCTTCCTGACTGGGAAAGTGCAGTGTGTAGCAAGAGGTCGAAGGGATGAAGGCCAAATCACCGCTCAATCCAAGGCATCCGGAGCGTATTTGCTGGGGATGCCAAAAGTATTGCTCTGCGGACGATCTTCGTTGCGGCAACGGAACGATCCGCACACAGCATCCCGTGGAATTGTTCGGAGAAGACTGGATGCAATGGGAGTTGAGCGAGTCCGAACCTGAAACACAGATAGTGAAGATGGAAGAACTCATCTGAGGTCTAACTCTACTGTCCTCTTGACCGAAGCCAAGGACCTCCGTAGTCGCGGGGGAGTGCACCTCTCTCAGATTGACTGTTTCGACACGATCCCAGGTCACCTGTCGAGAACCGAGACTCGAAGCAAATGAACCTTTGACCGCGTTCACAATCGGGGAAAAATTGTAGAAACAACATCCCCAAAGATTCTCCAGTAATCGTTCCAACATTTTGACGGATACTGGGACTCAAAGCTTCATGTCGTCGGCGACGGATGTAGCTCACTCCCGCACTGTATATCCCGCTCGGTCCTCTCGGCCATGGACCCGGATTTTCTTAATCGCAGGCGTGATCGCACTTGTACTGATTGCAGTCGGCGCCGTCCTCTGCGGCAAGTTCTGGCCGTTCTCTGAAAAGAGCGTGATTGAAGATCTCTCGGAAGCCACTGACAGCTCCGTCACCATTCAGAGCTACCATCCGACCTATTTTCCTGTTCCCGGTTGCGTGCTGTATGGAGTCGTATTTCACCACGGCAAACGGCAATTTGAACTCATCACGATACGAAGGCTGCGCATTGTCGGTAGCTACAGCGGTGTTCTTCGACAGTATGTGCCCCGCGTTATCGCAGAAGGCGCCCGAGTGATTATTCCGCCATTCGGCAGCAACACGTTATTTCATTCGCGACACTCGAAGATTGAAATCGGCCAAATTGTCGCGAACGGCACACTCGTCCAGTTTGCATCGAGCGATCCTCACGAACACCCGTTTACCTTCGATGTTCACGATGCGCTACTCACGGACGTACGTTGGGCGAGCCCAATCGAATACCGGCTCAAGTTCCGCAATCCGAACCCGCCAAGCGAAATCTCTGTACACGGTAAGTTTGGGGCGTGGACGGATGGCCATCCTTATGACACCCCGATCTCAGGTGACTACACCTTCGAGAAAGCCGATCTGAGTACTTATGACGGCATCGCGGGGACACTGAACTCAGTAGGCAGATTTGAAGGCGTTTTAGAACACGTCAATGTTGCTGGAACCACCGACACACCTGATTTTGAAGTGACGTCGGGCGGACACAAAGTCGATCTCAAGACCCAGTTCCAAGCTTATGTGGACGCCACAAATGGCGACACGTTTTTGAACCACGTTGAAGCCAGGTTAGGGCATACGACTGTGTCAGTGGAGGGCAGCGTCGCACACCATCAAGGCCAGGATGGCAAAGTAGCGCAGCTCCATTTTAAGTCGCGCGATGGGCGGATCGAAGACTTCCTTGAACCCTTCATCAGCAATCCTCGGTCTCCCCTGCTTGGCCCGATATCCCTTGAGGCACGCGCTGAGCTTGTTCCAGGGGATGATCCATTTCTCGATAAGCTTCACATTGGCGGCGAATTCCTCATTAACGAAGGCGTTTTCACTCACCCGGACACGCAGCTGAATGTGGACAAGCTGAGCGCGGGTGCACAGGGCAAAAGCAAAGATACTCCCGATGACGTAGTAACCGCCTTGAAGGGAAAAACCGACATGGCGCATGCTGTGGCTAATTTCTCAGATCTCGACTTCCGCATTCCGGGCGCCCACGCCAAGCTTCATGGCACCTATAACGTCGAAAACTACAGAGTTAATTTGCATGGCAAAATGCACGTCGAGACTCAGATTTCGAAGACTTCCAGTGGAATGAAAGCATTCTTCCTGAAGATGATGGATCCACTTTTCAAGAAGAAAACGAAGGGCGAGGTCGTGCCTGTGCACATCCTGGGAACGTATGACAAACCCGATTTTGGCTTGGACATTGCGAACGGCGGCAACAAGCAGGCGGCGGATAAATGATGGTGGACCTGGCCGGGATCGAACCGGCGACCTCATCGTTGCGAACGATGCGCTCTCCCAGCTGAGCTACAGGCCCCTGCAGGATGGATTGGCTGCAAACTGGGATTTTATCAGTGATCGATAATCCGTACCAATCCTCAGCATTACACCCCCGTGTGCCACACGCCAGAAATCGTCTTGACGAATGCCTGCTTGGTGCGTCTAACTAGCACTATCGAGGACGTCTGGGGTGGTTTCCAATGTTTGGGCAGCTAAAACCTTCAGAAGGACGCACACAACGGAGCGTAAAAACGGTTTCGCTCGTTGCGCATGCCCTGCTGCTCGCCTGGATGCTTCACTCGCCGGAACCAATGCTCCTGAACCCTGTTTCGGTCGCCCTGGGACAGAATGGCAAGTCCGTAACGCGCCTTTACTGGTCAAGTAAAACGCCGGATGACAGCAGTCACAGTTCTTCTGATCTAGCCACGCAAAAATACAACCGCGAGCGCTTGGCGAAAAAACTGACCTGGGCCACTCCGGCTCCGCTGCCAAAATTGCCCATGCCTTCAATGCCGTTGGCGAAAGTCGAGAAGGAAGACACATCGCAGACACAGACGCTCTCGGCCGTAGGACACGGTGCTCAGGCCGGATTACCGTACGGCACTCTGAACCGCGGCCAGTTGTACGGTGATGAGATCCGTCCAGCACTACCCATTCAGACTTCTGACCCCAACGTCTATCCCTGGCAGCTGCCGACGGCTCCGGGTAACGAGGTCATCGAGATCACGATCGACGAGCGCGGTGAAATCGTGAAGAAAACCGTTCTGCAGAGCCTGGGCGAGGACATCGATACGAAGTGCCTGGCAGCGCTTGAGAATTGGCATTTTCATCCCGCAACGCGAAACGGTACTCCCATCCCCTCGAAGCAGGACGCCATCTTCCCATTCCACGCCCGTGGCTAGACCAATCCGCACCGCTCGACAACCGCTATAATGTTGGTGTGAGTCTGAAAGCAGTTGAGCAAGTCGCGTCAGCGGATTTTCCTACGCGCTGGGGAAATTTCCGAATCTACGGCTTCCGTGGTCATGCCGGGACGGACGGAGACCAGCGCATCGAAGAAGCCGTCGCGCTCGTCATGGGCGATATCACATCGACCCCGCCTCTGGTTCGAGTTCACTCTCAGTGCCTCACTGGAGATGTTTTCCATTCCCTGCGTTGTGATTGCCGCCAGCAACTCGAGCTATCCCTTTCCATGATCACCGATGAGGGCGCCGGAATCTTGATCTACGAGCAGCAGGAAGGTCGCGGCATAGGCCTCATGGCAAAGCTGCAGGCCTACGAACTGCAAGACGCCGGGCTTGACACCGTGGAAGCTAATGAGCGGCTCGGTTTTAAGGCCGACCATCGAGATTTCACTCTACCCTCCGAGATCCTTAAAGCTTTGGGCGTAACGCAGGTCCGCCTTCTCTCGAATAACCCCGATAAAGTCGAAGCCCTCGAACGCGACGGTGTCCGAGTAATCGAGCGCGTTCCATGCGAGGTCACACCCAGTCCTCATGCTCAGGAATATCTGCGCACAAAGAAAGAAAAGCTGGGACACTTGTTCACTTCGAGCTAACGTTGGATCTTTCGTTATTCTCTAAACCGACACCTTTGACACGCCGCTAATACCCTCGTGCACCTGTGCGCGTGCCTCGCAAGCTCGACAGCAACTCCCTTTTGTTTCTCGCCGGCAAATAATGGAGCGCAGCCTGCGCAAGGACAACGTAGGCGCGTCGGGCGGAGGGAACCCTTTTCAGTACATGAAGATGGCGCTTCACGGTTTCTACATCCCCGCGCGCAATGGGTCCGCTGAACGCTCCCGCAGCGCCAAACGATGCATAATTAGCCAACGTTTGCAGAAGAATAGGGATCGCACGGCGTTGAGCCGATCTCTGATTGAGACCGGCAAGCTTTGCAACCCTTTCGCTGGCTGCCAGCAAAGACGTAAGCAATGGCGAAACGAACGCTCCCCAGGCATGATACGCAGCTTTGTCATACTTACGGATCGAGTAGGTAACTCCTTTGAGGTCACGAACAATCTGGCGTGCAACGCGGACAGCAGCAGCGTCTCCTTCGATTACAAAGGGCACACCGCTCAGAGACGGCTGTGAGCCTGCCACAAATGTCATCAGTGGGTGGACAGACGCCGCCCTTGCTCCTTTTCTCTGCAAACCTTTGAGCTCATCGCTAGTGAGAGCTCCGCTCGAGTGCAAAGCAATCAATCCTTTTGCGCTCTTCAGGTTCTTGGCAAGTTGCGTTGAGACCCTGGCAATTTGAGAATCGGGAACGCAGAACCAAATCACCCTCCCGTTTGTCACCCGCAAAGTGGTCTGCAAACTTGCGCCGACTTCTCGCGCCAGGGTCCGCGACCGCTTCACAGAGCTCGATGTGCGCCGGCTGAGTACGATCTCGATTGGGTATCCGGCTCGCCGGAGGGCGATCGCAAGCGCCGAGCCGAGGTTCCCCGGTCCGACGATCGCGATTTGTGGTCTCCCCGCCATGCGGGGAGGATAGCAGAAGCGAACGTCTCACTTTGGTCTGCACAAAACACATTTTTGTTGTTGCGTTCGGAAAATTCGTTGTAGACTTCGCTCGCTAAAAGAGCACGAGCCACATGGAGGTGTCCTTGTCAGCCGCCCGTCTGGTTCTACTGGTAAGCTTGCTCACGCTGCCCGGATTTGCCCAACGCACAACCTTAAATCCCCAGCTTCCCGGCCGAAATTGGTCTCTGGGGCCCGAAATTCGGCCTGAACCGCCAAGCGAGTCCGACCTACGAGCGCTGAGAATTCAGACAATCCGCAATGACGTTGAGCAATTGTCCGCGCTCAGTGCTTCGTTGCAGTCTGATCTCCAGCAACTTCAGAAGGGAGTGCTGCCGAGCGGTTTTTCTGAGACTCTGAAAAAGGTGGAAAAGCTCTCAAAGAAGCTCCGCCAGGAAATGGCACCGCAGTAAGGGGTCCTTGCGTCGACCCTGGCCGCATCTAGGCCGTGCTTTATATTGAATGGCATGGCCAAATCCAAGTCTCGCAAGAAAAGAACGACCGCGCGTCTGGTCTCGTCACGCGTCGTCTATCGAGGCCCGGTCTTCTGGGTCACAACCGATCATGTTCGGGAACCGGGCGGAGTGGAGGTTCGGCGTGACCTGATCCATCATTCGGGCTCAGTCGTAGTGCTTGCGGTCGATGATTCCAAATCTGTTCCTCGTATTTTGCTCGAGCGCCAATACCGGCATGCTGCGCAAGGCTACCTATGGGAACTGCCGGCGGGCCGCATCGATCCTGGCGAAAACGAACTTAAAGCCGCAAAGCGTGAACTGATTGAAGAGACGGGCTATCGCGCTGAGCACTGGCGTCGAGTTTTCAGGTTTTATGCCAGCCCGGGCTTCATGGCTGAAACGATGGCAGTATATTTGGCGACCGGCTTGCGTCGCGGCGAAGCTGAGCCCGAAGAAGACGAAGTGATCCAGATTCGGATGGTACCGTTGCCCACCGCTGTAAAGATGGTTCTCAGTGGCACGATTCGCGATGCCAAGACCATTTCGTCGGTGCTGTGGCTCGATCACAAGGCATATCGCTCCACGATAGAATAGAAGGCGATGCTTTGCGGTGAAACCTCGTTGGTTGCGCTGTTCGGGATCCTGGGTTGTACGCAATCTTGCGCCGCACTTTCGGTCGCGAATGTCTTGACAGCGCAAAACCCTCCGTCCCAAAATGCATCTCATTGACTGCGGGCACGTCCTTCTCCCCCTCGAGCCAGGGCGTGCAGAAAGAGGGGCTCGTGGAACGACTGAAAGGCACAGTGAAATGGTTCAATAATGCCAAGGGTTACGGCTTCATTGGACGCGCGGATGGGCCGGATGTATTTGTTCATTACAGCGCCATCAGTTCTGAGGGTTATAAGAGTTTGCAAGAAGGGGACCAAGTAGAGTTTGAGATCGCCGAGGGCCAGAAGGGTCCTCAGGCGGCGAACGTCGTCAAGGCTGCATAGCCCGTGTGACTTGGCAACCTGCACGGTAACGTTCATTGGGGCGCGATCACTACGCGCTCAGGGTGACACACCGGGAGACTGTCACCATCGTCCCTCAGCAGCCGATTTTTCTCGATCTGCTCGGGGAAGTCGAGCCTTCGCTTCCTGACAGATATCGTTCCCGTTTGCCTCTCTAGCCGCTGCCCGTAATCTGATTTACCCTTGTTTCTTCCATGGACAACAAGGCGATTGCAAATATCCTCTTTGAAACAGCCGACCTGCTCGAAATTGACGGCCAGGATTCCTTCCGCATTCGTTCCTACCGCAACGCGGCTCAAGCGATCGAGAATCACTCCCAGCAAATCAAAGAAATCATCGGCGATCCCAAGCAGGTTCTGGCGATTCCCGGCATCGGCAAAGGCATGCTCAACAACTTGAAAGAGCTGTTCGATACCGGCAAACTCGCGGTGCAAGCAGAACTGCTCGAGAAGTATCATCCGTCGATGCTTCAACTCCTGAAAATCCAGGGGCTGGGACCAAAGACAATCGCGCTAATCTGGAGCGCCTACAAGGTCAGTGACGTCGATGGCGTCGAGAAGCTCGCGCGCGAAGGCAAGATTCGCGAACTGCCGCGCATGGGCGAGAAACACGAGGCCAAGCTGATCAAAGCAATTGAAGACTATCGCCGCATCGGTGGACGCTTCCTGATCGACGCAGCGGAACTCGAATGCGAGAAGCTCACATCCTATATCGAGAAGTTCGACGGCATCGACAAGATCACCCCTGCAGGCTCGTTACGCCGGGGGCGCGACACAGTTGGCGATCTCGACATTCTTGTGACCGGCAAGGCTTGCTGCAGTGAAGCAGCTCGGCAAGAGGCAATCTCGTATATCGCAAAATACCCGCCCATCATGGACATCATTGCCAGTGGCGACAACAAGATCAGCTTTCATTTACGGAACGGCATACAGGTTGATGTACGTTTGCTTCCGCCGGAATCGTTTGGCGCCGCCATGCAGTATTTCACCGGATCGAAAGCGCATAACGTCGCCCTTCGCCAGCGCGCTCTGAAGATGGGCTACACGCTGAATGAGTACAGCCTCGCCACCCTGGAAGGTGAGAAGCCTGTTGCCGGCCGAACCGAGGAAGAAATTTACGGCAAACTGAAGCTCGATTACATTCCTCCGGAGATGCGCGAGAACCTCGGAGAGATCGACCTCGCCCAGAACCATTCCCTACCTGAATTGATCACGCAAAAAGATGTACAGGGCGATGTCCACATGCACACTGTCGAAACCGACGGGCGCAACACGATCGAGGAGATGGTCGAGGCAGCCAAGGAACGCGGTTACAAGTACATGGCCATCACCGATCATTCCAAGAATCTGGCCTTCGCGAACGGCCTCGACGATAAGCGGGCCCTCGAGCACATCCAGCGCATTCGCCAGGTAGGCAAACGAATCGAGGGCATTACGGTCTTCGCGGGCATCGAAGTGGATATCCTCGCTGATGGTGATCTCGATCTTTCCAACGACGTGCTGGCTCAGATGGATATTGTCATTGCGAGTGTGCACTCTGTGTTCAATCAGGAGCCGGCCAAGATGACCGACCGCCTGCTGAAGGCAATCGAGAACCCGAATACGTCGCTCATCGGGCATCCCACCGGCAGAATTCTTCTCCGCCGCGACTCGTATGGCTTCGACATGCACGCTGTTCTTACCGCCGCCGCGAAGCACAAAGTCGCCATGGAACTGAATGCTTATCCCGATCGACTGGACTTGAATGACGTGCATCTCCGGCAAGCGAAGCAGCATGGGGTCAAGATCGTGATCAACACCGATGCCCACCACACTTCGCACATGGATAAGATTCGTTTCGGCGTGCTGCAGGCGCGCCGTGCGTGGCTGACCAAACAGGACGTGTTGAATACCCTGCCTGCGCAGAAATTTGCCAAGGCGCTGAAACACGCTTGGGTCTAAGTTTGTGGGCGCCGGTAGACCGCTATTGCGGCCAAACCTGCTAACCGATATAGTCCTTTGCCAACAAGTGCGGAAGGCCTAGTTTCAGTTGTTGCCACGAGACGGCGCGGCCAACGATCTGAAAATGCCATTTCAATTCTTCTGAGGTGGACCATGTGGACTTACGCACAAAAGACAGGTGATCTCTTATTCAACGGTCAGCTTGTCGGCGCCGGATATTCAGGATTCGATAACGGCAAGAACAATCCCTCCATGCAGGCCGTAGCTGACCTTGGGCCGATTCCTCAGGGCGAGTGGACGATTGTCGGACCGCCCATCAATACCCCGACTCACGGGCCTTTCGTCCTCAGGCTCGAGCCAGCAAACGGGACGAACTTGTTCGGACGCTCTGGCTTTCTAATGCACGGCGACTCGATCGAAAGCCCGGGCACCGCCTCTCATGGCTGCATCATCATGCCGCGGAATATACGCGAGCAGGTCTGGCAAAGCGGGGATACTGCCCTGCAAGTCGTGCCTGACCTTCCGACGCAGGACATTGATACGAGCGCAGCCTAGCGGGCCATCGTTGTAGAACGTCGCATCAGAACTGCAGCCAGGCGTAGAATCATCAGCAGGAACAGTTGAATGTCTGCCAATCCCCCTTCTACGCCTATTCCTCCCGCGGCCGAGCAACCGGAACCCGAAAAGGTCCCAGCCGGGCCGACGATCAATATTGGCGAGGAATATGGGACCGCGAAAAAGAATCTGCCGCCTGCCAAAGTCGTTCTGATTGCGGTTGCTGGTGTCCTGGTGGCCGTTCTGTTGGCTTCGTTCATCAAACGAGCCAAGCCTCAGGGCTCTGGATCGCTCGACAATGTCGTGGCCGCCGAAGTCCCCGGTCAGAACACCACGCTGGTTGCCTTGACTTTCACTCTCCACAACGGCAGTGATAAAGCTCTTTATGTGCGCGAACTGCAAAGCAGCCTAAAAGCTCCGAGCGGGGATACGACAGCCGACGCGGTCTCCGCGGTTGATTTCGATCGATATTTCCAGGCCTTTCCCGACCTGAAGAACGGATCGCAGCCAGCGCTGTCACCTGAGACACGTCTCGAAGTTGGCGATACCATCCATCGGACGATCATCGTTGGATATCCCAAAACTCTGAACGAATTCAACCAGCGGCAATCCGTCAGCGTGATCATCTGGCCCTACAACTACACAGTTCCGATAATCCTCAGCAAATGACGCTTGCGCAAATGGGCCCGAATAGGTTTCCATAGCGGCATGAAAATATTCCGCTCTCTTCTCGGTTCCCTTCTAATCGTCTTGTCTCTAACCCTTTTTGCACTGGGGGCGCCTGTGTCAAAAGACAGCAACTATTTCTTTTACGTCGGCTCCTACACCGGAAAAGACAGCACCAGCAAAGGTATCTCCCTCTACCGCTACAATGCGACCACGCATGACGTCACTCCGCTTGGCACTGCCGCCGAGACCACCAGTCCGTCTTTTCTGGCGATCAGTCCGAACCGGCAATTCCTGTATGCAGTCAACGAAGTTGGAGATTTCCACGGACCGAACAGCGGAGGCGTGAGCGCATTCTCCATCGACCACGCGACCGGCAAGCTGACGTTCCTGAACGAAGTCTCATCGCGCGGTGCCGGCCCTTGCTACATCACCGTCGACAAGACCGGAAAGTGGGTGCTCGTCGCAAACTATGACGGCGGAAGCGTTGCCGTGTTCCCCGTGCAGGCCGACGGCAAACTTGGCGAGGCGGTCTCCTTTGACCAGCACACCGGCCATGGTACGAACCCCGAGCGCCAGGAAGCCCCGCACGCCCATTCGATCGATCTCTCGCCGGACAACCGCTTTGCCTACGTTGACGATCTCGGACTGGATGAATTGATGGTCTACAAATTCGACGCTGCCACCGGCAAGCTCACGCCGAATGATCCGCCCTATGTGAAGCTTGATCCGGGATCCGGCCCACGCCATTTCGCTCTCGCGAAGTCGGCCAAATTCGCCTATGTCGTCAGCGAGATCAAGGGAACGGTCACGGTCTTCTCCAACGACCCGCAAACCGGCCGTTTGGAGAAATTGCAGGTAATTTCGACACAGGCCGAAGGCTTCAAGGGAGACATCGAAGACGCCGAAATCGAAATTCATCCTTCTGGCAAGTTCCTCTATGCCTCGAATCGCGGCGACGGCAACAGCATCGCCGTATTCGCGATTGATCCGGCCAAGGGAACCTTAACAAAGGTCGATATCACTCCAACGCAGGGAAAGGCTCCTCGTCATTTCATGTTCGATCCCACTGGCACTGTGCTCTTCGCCGAAAACATGAGCTCAAATAATGTTGTCCTCTTCAAAATCGATCAGCGGACGGGCAAACTCACGCCAATGGGAAAGAGTTTCGACGTGGGGCAGCCTGTGTGCCTGAAGTTCTTAACTCATTAGCCAAATTGCCTCTTCAAGGAAGGGTCCCATGTCCCGATCAACCACAAAGGCCACGAAGAAAAAAGTCGCTGCCTTTCGTGATACTTCGTGTCCTTAGTGGTTTATAGATTTAGCCGAAGAGCCGGAATGAACGTTTGGGCATGAGTTACTGCTTCTTCTGAATCCCTCTTCTCCTCACCAAATGGGTGCTCGCATCCGGCTTGATCTCGTCGTACTTCAAACACGAGATCGAGCCGTCGACTTCGAGCACAGACAACGCAACCTGGTCCACGCTATTAATCCCGTGTTCGCGCAGCGCGCGGTGCAATTCATCCATGCTGACGTGTTCTTTCGCCATATGTGTTTCGATCACTTTGCCGTCATGCACGAGTAAAGAGGGCTGGCCCTGAATCAATTTGCGGAAGCGGCGATTGGCGCCCGATGCCTCAGCGAGCACATAGTTCAAGATGAGCAATGTGCAAGCGGCGACCGCACCGCCAGTCAACGATGTGTCGGGCCCGGTCATCGCATTCTGTACGGAATTCGAAAGGAGGAGCAGCAGCGTAAGGTCGAACGGAGTCATTTGTCCGACCTCACGCTTGCCGCTTAAACGTACGCCGATCAGCACCAGCAGATAAATCACCCCGGTCCGCAGGACAATCTGCACCAGCACATGACCACCGGGAAAGAATGCCGAATTCAATTGCCCGACACTCCACCGGCGGTCACCGGCGTCGGAGCATTCTTGGGAGTACTGAGGTATCCCGTTGCTTTGTTCTTCTCCACAGTCCAGATCACCAATTCAAACAGCAGATGGTCGCGTCCCGAGTAGAACTGGATCGGTTCAGCCGCGTTGCGATCTTTCTTCTCGATCGTCTTATCGTCCGAGGTCACGTTCAAGGTGAACTTTGCCTTCTTCGGATCCGTTTTCTTCAACTGCAAGCTCACGGTCGAAACGGGCTGCGGCTTCGCACCCTTCAACAGCGTGAACTCGTAGTAGTTGCGATCGCCCTTGTGCTTGAGGACCTCGAGATCCTGACGGGTATTTGCGATCAGACCGCTTTGCACGCCGAGATCGCCTACAGCGCTCTGCAGCTTCGCTTTCGTCGCTTCCAGATCGGCCTTCGTCGAAGCCACATCCGTCTTGACGCCACCAACATCGGTCTTCACACCTGCGACGTCACCGCTGACAGCCGTAATCTGAGCCTTTTGCGCGCTCTGCTCCTGCTGCAAGCGCATTTCAGCGGCCTTCTGCTCAGCCTGCAAATCCTTCGCGCGCTGGGCCAGCTCTTTCTTGGTCATGCCCGCCTGACGCGCTAACGTCTCTTCGGCGGCTTCGGCCGTTTGCATGCGATTCTGCAATTCCTTGACTTCAGCCTGGCTGGCGCTCAGCTGATCATTCAGCTTGCCAATGGCCAGATGGTTCGTGTAGAGGGCATAGGACGCCCCCGCTACGATCAAGATAGCCAGCAGGATCAGAATCCATTTGCCGGCATTCGACTGGCTCTCCATCTGTACATGTCCGCCTTCGTCGGCCATACACTTCCTCCTTTGGGATACGAAAAAAACTATGAGTTGCAGGGATGTTTAATTGTTTAGCACCAGCCAAGTACTGTCAATTAGCTGGTAGGATGCAGAGATTATCGTCCGCGTTACCGCCGCAAGGTTAGAGCCTGCTGCAGGGTGGGCTCAGGATCACGGCGGATATTGCTGGCAGTCCCTCCCAACCGCTTTTCGAGCTTCTCCCGGATATTCGTAACGGACTCTGGCAATGGCGACTTGGGCGCCAGTTTGGCCTCAGACTCGGCCTTTAACAGGCAGGCATAAGCCAATCGGTCCGAAAATCCAGATTCGTCCAAGAAGCGGCTGTAAGCGTACCAGTCCACCGCAGCTGCCGCGGTGTCAGAGTTCGCCCTATCCAACTGTATGGCTTTTTGATAGAGCTGCAAGGCGTCATCCAGCCTGCCCGTCTTGGCTAAGAGACCTGCTTCATTCACAGCTGCAATGCTCTCCAATTTCGGCTGCTTTGTCTGTGCAGCCAACTGCTCGGCCATCGCATACGATTTCATGGCGAAATCCGTTTGAGAGGACCGTGCCTGGCAATCCGCCATGCGCAAGATAATTCCAATGATGAAATCCGGGGACGGCCGGCTACCTCCGTTCTGCTGAGCCAGGCTTTCCAGATAGCTTCGATAGTGACTCGCGGCCTCCTGGGCTTTGCCCTGACGGTCAAGTTCATGTGCGAGATACAAGTGCGCCAAAGGCTGATTGGAATCTATCGCCAGCGCCTTTTTCCAGTCCTCGAGCGCCTGGTCCGAGTGGTCGAACTGAAGCGCAAGAATGCCATGATCGATCAACAAGTTCGCATCCTTAGGCTCGTATTTCAGCGATGTATCCGTAAGCCGATAGGCCTCATCGAACCGTTTCGAATCAAGAAGAAACTTCAGCAAGGCCTGCCGCGGGGCAGGATCGGCAGGATTAATCTGCATTGCTCTCCGCCATGCGGATTCGGCCTGTTGCGCATTGCCAGTTTCCATATGCTTGCGTGCAAGTCGCATCTGAAGTTGGCTATCGAACGAATCAAGCGCAGCTGCCTTCTGCAGTGCACTGATGTCATCGTTGCGGAGCGCTAGATAATGCCGCACCTGATCGACGGTACCCCAAACAAGCAATAACACCGCTGCACTCACCTGCAACCGTCGCGCCGGGGCCGTATCTCCCGCGATCCATCGAATTTTCGAAACAAATGATCCACGGGCCGCAGACAGGGCCTCCGACACTTGAGTGCGTGAGTTGAGCAGCAGAGCTGCGATCCGTCCGTCGCGCAGCTTCCAGATGGCTCCATCCAGAATGAAGTGATGGATGTTTACCATCGCTGTAAAAATCAGGAAGCTGGTCGTAAAGTCCTGATGGAAAGCGCGGCTCGCCAACCAGGGCCCGGGAACAAACAATGCGATGCCACCAACAATGAGTACGCCGAAATAGGCTAAGCCACGCCAGTCTCGTGACTTCCCTTCTGTTCCCTCATCGGCAGACTCGCGCCGGGCATAGTAACTCGTAATCCAAAGATATTGCGCCGAATGCATCACCGCCAAAACGCCCGTGCTATACCGGCTTTGTGGCGTGGCCAGATGCCGTAGCAACGAGATACAGGCCGGCAGCAGAAACCACAGAAACTGCGATGAAAACAACGTCAGTGATGGAATGAGAGCGCGCCATCCAGTTTCGTTCGCCAGTTTGATCAGCCCAAAAGCAGACAGAGCGCAAAAGGCAACAATGAGAATGATCTGCTCCCATCTGCTCGGAACAGCGGGTATTCCCAGTGACCGAAATAGCGAATCACTCGACGCCCCTGTATGGAAACTCAGAAACAACACCAGATACGAAACAATGAACGCACCGTAAAGCGCCCCACGCGTGTTCTTGTCCGGGTTCGCGCCGGCGCGCCGGGCGAACATCATGAACAACCCGTAATTCTGTCCGCTATAGTGCCAGGGACTCCATGTCAGATAGATGGTGAATATCCATGGCAAGAGTTGCGTCCAGGAATGCGAGACCAGAAGGGTCAGCAGAATCAGTCCGGTAACGTGGACCGTGAACGTCCGGTATTTCTCGAAGTCTTCCGCACGGTGGTAGGCACGATAGATCGTCGCCATGTAGTGCGGATAGTTGACGACCAGAGCAAGCGCGTAAAAAACAACAGACCACGTCCGCGCGCTTGCCGCCAGCGACCAGTACGAAATCAGCAAGAGCGGCAGAGACCAGGCGCCGCAACCTACAACCAGATCGAGCCAGGGGTTGTAGATCCACAACGAGCTCTGTTTCGTCGCCAGTGACTTTCCCATCTGCGTTGTTAATCCGCCTTCGGCCACAGCCAGGCCCGGCAGCACGAAGCTGCGTCACCTTCAATTGACGTGGCTTGACGAAATTATATGGGGGATAGCGTCAGTGACAGTCGCTTCCGCGGGGTTAGTACCGGTAACGAAAGTAATAGTCGCAACGGCTCAAAAGAGCATGCAGCGGCTAGATTTGGGACACTGCCGCCGAGAATTCTTCTTCCGGGACCTGCGGCCTCTTCTTTACTGCCATGAGCTCGATTGCCTTGTGCGCGATGTGTTCCGCGCTCACTTCGAACTCCTTGATCAGTTCCCAGGGAGCACCGGAATCTCCAAAACGATCCTTCACACCAATGGCCCCAGTAATAACGGGAACGCCGTAAAGTTCCGGTGATTCCGTAATGACGCCGCTAACTCTCCAAGCCAATGCGCCAATCTGATGCTCTTCCGCCGTTACAATCGCGCCGGTCTCGAGCGCAGCACGCATAATCGCTTCAGCATCAATTGGCTTGATCGTGTGGATGTTTAGGATCCGCGTCTCGTAACCGAATTCGCGCTTCAGGATGTATGCCGCACGCATCGCCTCAGGAACCATCGGCCCGCAGGCAATGATGCTCAGATCCTCGTTCTCATTCTTGTGAGATGACGCGAGAACGGTCTCAAATGCCTCCAGGAAGTCCGGACCCTCTTGCCGTAAGCGGATCACGTTCGCCTTGCCGAAAACGAACGGCGTCTTCGCATCCGTGACAATCGGTGTTGCTTCACGGGCAAACCGGATGTATTTCGGTCCTTTGTGCTGAAGCAATAAATAATCCGTCGCTTTCCGTGTTTCAATAATATCGCAGGGCACCACCACTGACATGTTCGGCAAACCCTGCATGGCAAATATATCTTCCAGCGCCTGATGCGTCGCGCCGTCCGGACCGACCGAAACTCCGCCGTGCGCCCCCGCGATCATTACGTTGAAATTGCCGTAGCAAACAGAGGTTCGAATCTGATCGAGATTTCGTGCGGCCGCAAACGTCGCGTACGTCCCAAGCACCGGCAACTTCCCTTCCCGAGCCAGTCCGGCGGCAGCTGAGGTCGCCGACTGCTCCGCGATCCCCATGCTGATCCAACGATCCTCGCGCTCAGGCTTCCCAGCGTAAAAATCGCTGATTGTAATCGAACCGGAGATATCGAGCCCTAGGCAAACGATGCGCTGGTCATCCCCATTCGCCGCGAGCGATTGACCGAACCCCTTGCGCGTCGGCTCCATCTTCACCTTCATGCTGTCCCCGGAATTCCACCAGTAATCCCGCGTAAATTTCGGCATTTTCGCATCTAGCTTGCGGTCTACCGCAGCTTGGTAATGGGCGGCGTGATCCAGCAACTTCTGCATGGGGATCTTGTCCGCAAGCCGCAATTCGGCAAGCCCTTTCGTCAGTTCTTCACGATTCGGAGATTTCCCGTGCCAGCCAGCCTGATTCTCCATGAAGCTGACGCCTTTCCCTTTTACCGTGTCCGCCAGGATCATCACCGGACGTCCCTTGATCGTTCGCGCCCGCGCAAAAGCGTCAACAATTTCGTGCATGGTGTGGCCATCGATCCGCAAAACATCCCATCCGAAGCTCCCATACTTCGCGGCCAGCGGCTCAACCTCCATCACCTCTTCCACCAGGCCATCGATCTGCAGTCGATTGCAGTCGATGATTCCGATCAGATTGTCGAGCCCGTAATGGCCAGCCTCCATCGCGGCTTCCCAGACTTGCCCTTCCTGTTGCTCGCCGTCCCCCATAATGCAGAAAATCTTGTGCTGCTTCTTATCGAGTCGGGCTGCTAGAGCCATGCCCACGGCGATGCTCAAGCCTTGCCCGAGAGAACCGGTAGACACTTCAACTCCCGGCAGCTTGAGCCAATGGGGGTGACCTTGATACGGAGAGCTCAGCTTACGCAGCAAGGCCACATCGTCTTTCGGACAAAAGCCGGCAAAGGCCAGCCCCAGATACAGACTGGGCGCCTTATGGCCCGTCGACCAGATGATGCGGTCACGATCGGTCCAGTTTGGATTCCGCGGATCGTGATTCGCCACTCGCAAATAGAGGGCGGCGGCAATATCCATGATCGACAGCGTTCCGCCCGCGTGACCCGATCCTGCCGCATGCAGCGCGACAAGGTTATAACCACGCATCAGGTTGGCTGCTTCGATCAGTTCTGGGATGGAATAGTCGCGCAGTGTCTTTCCAGTCGTGGAGTCGACAAGAGCCATTGCTCCCCCTTCTTGGCGGAAAAGGCTGGGCCAAACAGCAACATGCGTTACTGCCCAAGGGTAGCGACTCCCTGAGTTGGTTGGCGGTGATTACAGTCACAGGAGGGGGTGAGTCAGGTTGAAGTGTAAACGGACAGTTGGCTATTCGAATCGCCAACGCGTCGATTTTGTTTGGAAATACTTCTCCCACAGCGCAAATACCACCTTCGGCCGCACGGCAAACACCGGCTCCTTCATCGAGAGCATGTCACCTTTCATCTTCGAGAGATCCCAGTCGTACTTGCGCTCATAGACTGGAATCATCTTGCGGCGCGCAACAACGTCGGCGATCTCAGCAACTCCCTCGACGATAATCGCCTCCTCCGCTTTCTCGGTGGCAATGACGCATCGTGGATTTGCAGCAAGATTCACAGCCTTGCGCGACTTGCTTCCCGTGCTAAAGAGAAAGCGCCCATCCTGCCAGAGCCCCCAGATAACCATCACGTGAGGCGAACCGTCAGGCCGTACGGTCGTGATCCAGTAATTGTGCGATTTCTTCAGTCGCTGTTCCGCCCAAGACCACGACAAAAGCCCCTTGGTTCCATGGGGGAAGCCGTAGCCTGGCGCTTCAGGACGAGACGATTTCGGATCCTGCGCCGATTCCGCTTTCTTCTTCAAAGGCATTAATCGTTGTCCAAACGTAGGTTGAGGATTGAAGTGGGAGAGCCAAAGACCAAAGACCGACGATCAGCGACCGCTTTAGAGATTTTTTCTCGTCCACTGATCAATTCGCTCCAGTGCCAGCTGCAAATTCTCCATCGAATTCGCGACACTGAAACGCAGAAAACCCTCGCCGTACTCACCGAATGCCGTCCCCGAAAGAGCCGCCACTCCGGCCTGCTCCAGCAGAGCATCGGCCAGCGCTTTTGATTTCCAACCTGTCTTCGAGATGTTCGGAAATACGTAGAAGGCGCCCTTGGGCATCCGGCAGGAGAATCCCTTGATTTTATTCAGCCCGGCGACAACAATGTCACGCCGCCGCTGAAACTCTTCGCGCATTTGGTCGACGGAACTCTGGTCGCCACGAATTGCCTCGATTCCCGCAACCTGTGTAAAGCTCGCTGTACATGAATTCGAGTTCGTCATCAGCCGCGTCATGTGGGCAGCGAGGTCAGCGCGCATTACGCCATAGCCCATCCGCCATCCCGTCATCGCATAAGTCTTCGAAAATCCATCGAGCAGGATCGTCCGCTCCCGCATTCCCGGCACCGACATGATGGAGAAGTGCTCTCCGCCATCAAAGAGCAATCGGCTGTAAATCTCGTCCGACAGAACCATAATGTTGCGATCGCCAATCACTTTCGCAACCTGCTCGATGTCCCTCCGGCTCAGCACTCCTCCAGTCGGATTTTGCGGAGAGTTAATAATGATCAGCTTCGTTCGATCACTGATCAACGCCGCCAGCTCATTCACATCGAGCGAGAAATCTCGCTCTTCCCGCAGAGCAATCGGAACGGCCCTCCCGCCCACGTAGTTGATCATCGACTCGTAGATCGGAAAGCCAGGATTGGGGTAGATCACCTCGTCGCCATCATCGACCAGCGACAGAATGCTGAAGAAGATGATCGGCTTCCCACCCGGAACCACGACGACCTGATCCGGCGTGACTTTCACGCCTCGCGTTCGGCTTACATATTCCGCCAGCGCCTGGCGCAAATCCGGCAATCCGGCCGATGGACCATAGTGGGTCCACCCTTTGTGCAGCGCATCGACGGCAGCCTCGACGACGTTTGGAGGAGTATCGAAATCCGGCTCGCCGATCTCAAGGTGGATAATGCTTTTCCCCTGACGCTCCAACGCCCGCGCCTTGTTCAGGACCTCGAAAGCTGTTTCCGTACCGAGCCTGGACATGCGGCGGGCAATCTGCAATTCGTGTTGCGTGGCTCTTTCCATAGCGGGAAAACTCCTCAAAGACGCAAACGGCTCATTATACGCCGCACTTTTTCGACCCGCTGTAGAATGCTTTCTTCATGAATGGTCTGACGCTATTTGGACTCTTCGCCGTGACGGCGATGGTCGTCTTCTACGCATTGGAACGGCGAAGCCCCTGGTTTATTCTCGCCTTCGCCGCATCCTGTGTCCTGGGTTCAGTCTACGGCTTTCTGCAAGGGGCGTGGCCGTTTGGCTTGGTGGAAGCGGTGTGGTCGACAATCGCGGCACGGCGCTGGTGGCTGGCACGCAAGATGCCGAGAGCATCCAACGTTAGGAACTGATCGGCGCCGCTGTGATTCTGATTGAGGAGGTATCGTGAACTATCTCCAGGAACTCTATCTGCACCAGGAGTGGGCGGACACCGAACATTGGCGAGCCTTCGAATCGTTTCCCCAGGCTCTGGAAGACAAAGCGATCCGAGAGCGACTGCTTCATATTCATCTGGTACAACACGCTTTCCTATGGCTCTTGGGCCCTCGAGATGTTGAATTCACAGTAAAGAAAACTGAGGACTTTCCCACTACTTACGATCTGAAGCAGTACGGGAGGGATGGGCTCACCCGACTGAACGATCTAGTCAGAGGTTTCGATGTGGCGCGTGCTGACATCGTCGAGGTCCCATGGTTTAAACCTCCTGCGAAAATCACCGTGCGCCACGCCTTAATGCAAGCCGCCATGCACAGCCACTATCACCGCGGACAAAACGCAACTCGCTTGCGTGAACTAGGAGCGACGCCTCCAGCGACCGATTTCATTATGTGGCTCCACAAAGGGCAACCACCGGCCCAGTGGGATTGAGTGAGATCTGAACCATCTCACCTCGTCCCATTGCCCGGCGACACCACCCGCCCATACTCACTCGCGCGGCTGAGCCGATCGAACATGCGCCAGGCCTCCAGCGATACCTTGCTGATCGCTTCCTCCCCGTCGCGCTCATTGCGCAGGAATGCCGTCATCATGCAAATCACATACGGACGGCCCTCCACGAAGACGATTCCTGAATCGTTGCGCACAGCTTCAAGCTCGCCGGGCTTGTTCGCTACTTTGAGGTCCGGCGGGAGGTCGCGCGGAATGAACGATGACTTGTTCGTGCTCAGAACCTTGAAGAAATCCTCGGACGATTCCTTGTTCAGCACCTTCCCGTGATAAATGGCGTCGAGCAGGGTCGTCATCTCTCGCGGCGTCGAGATGTTCTCGCGGCCCTGCTTGGCGGCCTCGAGATCCATCATCTTGCGCCTTAGACGCGTATGTGTCAGGCCGAGAGAGTCGAGCATCGCGTTCACGTTCTGCATGCCGACATGGTCGATGAGTACGTTGGTCGCAGCGTTATCGCTCACCGCGATCATCATCGTAGCGAGATCGCGCACCGTAACCCGCGTCACTCCCGGCGTCAGGCCGTTCATGATGTCGCTATCGGGAACCAGATCCGAAGATTGAACTGTATACAGGTCGGTAAGCTTGAGTTTCCTCTGCTGCGCTTGCAGATACAGACCCGCGAGTACCGTGATCTTGATCGAGCTAGCCTGGGCGAAAACCTCATCTTCGTGTAGAAAGTAGTGCTCTCCAGTCGTGAGGTCTTCAATGGCAACTCCCATGACGCCATCGAGGTGCTGATCGACCTGCTCAATATTCGCTTCCAGCTTTTGCCAGAGAATTTTCGTTTTGACTGGAGATGGTGCGGTTTGAGCCATGCACGAAGACACCAATAGCAGAATCGCAAGAACAGGTCGCATGAACATGCTCCGGAAGAAAGGGGATTGTAGCAGCATGCAGTCTGATGGACGGAAGAAGAGCCGGGCAGATGGACAATTCATCGGGGCTCGAACTCGTCGAGCCCAAGCCCCGACTCGTGATGAAGTTACTTGCAGGTGACGCTGGGATTGTCCTTCGCCAAATCCAGGCACGCCTGATGTTGCTTCGCCTGCTTGGCCGCATCGGCCACCGAAACCTGCGCGGACGGAGCGGGCACAACCGGAGCAACGGCGTCATCCTGAACCTGCGTAGAGGTCGTTGTCACGATGTGCGCTGCCGGGACGGTCTGCACCGCCGGCTGAACGGCTGGAGTCTGCGGTGCCGGAGCAGCCGCCTGCTGCGGAACGTTCAAGCGGCCATGTTCTTGCCAATCCGCTACGATCAGGTTACAGGCGTCTTTCGCGGCGTTGCCGACGGTATGAGTCGCCTTGGCGCCGAGAATGTCGCCGGCCTTGTTGGCAACCTGAATCTGACTGTTCGAGCGCAAAAGTCCACGATTCTGCTTGGACTCGCGGTTCAACATCACGACATAGTCCGCATTGGACTCGTTAATCGTGACCATCACTCCCGAGCAGTTTTTCTGCAGGTCTTTCGTGACTTCCATGCTCTCGTCGTGAGAATCGACGGTCGACTTCGAACCCCACGCTGCCCAGTGCGAGCCACCCGTCGCGCCACCCTTGCTGTTGACGTCCTCCGACCCCTTGCCCTGAACGAAAACGCGAGGCTTGTCCTGGCAATTCGCCGCTACCGCCAATACCACTACAAAAAGAAAGGAATACCGCTTCATAGTTAAGTTTCCCCTTTAGCTGATCCCGAGCTAAAAACGATACAGAGTATGAAGGGAGGAAAAGCGGGGAAAAAGTGACGAGGGTAATAGAAATCTAATGGATGAGTTTGTCGATTTAATCCATTGATATAACGCCACTTATCCATCGATCCTAGCATCCCGCAAATGCCGGACTGCGGTTTCGGAGCTAACCGGAGAGTAGTACACCTCTTTGAATGTGTAGGACTTGGCCTTCGACCCTAAGATAGGCAAAATCTCGATGTGCCAGTGGTAGTCCTCGTCGATCGTCTTCCAATAACCAAGATTCTTCGATGGGTGAAGGCTGCTCGGAGACGTGTGCAGGACGAGGTGGAAGTCCTCGGTCACAGTCCGGATGCGCTGCAGAGTTCGTCGTAGCAGCGCCGCCAGATTGGTGCGCAGGCCGGGTTTGTTCAGTCCAGTACGCTCAAAAGACGAGTCGTGATTTCTCGGGAGAATCCAGGTCTCGTAGGGGACTCGCGGAGCATAAGGCCCCAAAGCCAGGTAGTCTCCGCGAGCTTCAATCACTCGCTGCGCCTGACGTTCCTCCTGCTGGATAATGTCGCAAAACACGCAACGCTCTTTCGATTGAAAATACTCCCGTCCAGCCCGCAATTCGTAAAGCACCCGTCGCGGAACGAACATCGTCGCAATTAACTGCGACGTAGGGTGGCTGAATTCCTGGCCGCCGTTCTTGCCGTAATCTTTAAAGAAGCTGATGTATTTGATCCGGGGGTCGCGCTTCAGATCAAGGATCCGCTCGGCAGCCACGCGCAGGAAATGTCCGATCTCCTCGTCACTCGCCTTCCATAGGTCTCGATCATGGTTCCGATTTTCAACCAACACCTCGTGTGCACCGACCGAGTGCATGCGGTCATAAAGACCGTCACCGCGGCGACCGGGCTCACCTTCAATGTGATATAGCGGTCTTGGATGAACAACGGCACGTGCAGACCATGTCCCGGTGTTGGGCGATTTCGCGATTTCGTGAAGGGATGAGTCGGTACAGAAAGGACACGGCGTCTCTGCAGGCGCAGCGGCGGCACCGGATTCGTCGCCGGTCATGACCCACGAGCGTGTGATTGGATCTTTGCGTAGTTCCATCGATCAGCTCACCGCACAAAGGAGAACACCACGCGCATTCGGAGTCAACTGAGATTGCAGTCTAAAAGAAGCGCCAATGTATCGGGAATCACGAAGATGAGTCACGGACTGCTTTGTTATAATCCGCCGAAGCCCGCATTGAATGACTGAGCCGTCCACTCCGCTGATGCGGCAGTATGCCGCCGTCAAGAAAGAACATCCCACCGCACTCTTGTTCTTCCGTTTGGGAGACTTTTACGAACTTTTCTTCGATGATGCCGTAGTCGCCTCGAAAGAACTCCAGATCACGCTGACCTCCCGCAACAAAGAAAAAGGAATGGCGATCCCGATGTGCGGCGTGCCGTATCATGCTGCCGAAGGATACATCGGGAAGCTCATCCGCCGCGGATTCAAAGTAGCGATCTGCGAGCAGATGGAAGATCCCAAGCTCGCAAAGAAGCTCGTACGCCGCGAGGTCACGCGGGTCGTCACCCCGGGCACCGCGGCGGATTCTTCGCTCGGATCGGACGAGAACAACTTTCTGGCAGCGATGGCGCAGGTTGGGGATCGGGTAGGATTCGCCGCTCTGGATCTATCCACGGGAGAGTTTCGAGCGACGGAGTTCTTCGGCGAAAACGCGCTCCGGCGGGTGCAGGAAGAGTTAGAACAGCTACGGCCGAAAGAGGTGCTTTACGGCTCGACGGCCCCTTTGTTCGAGCGACAGAGAGAACAGCCGAGCTTTGCTCGTTCCGAACCCAGCGGCGGTCTTTCACTACAAAGACCATCCGCGCGGGCCGCCGGTGCCGCATGGTCGGAAACGCCGCTCGAAGACTGGATATTCGCCCCCGACCACGCCCTGCCCTTACTCGAAAACCATTTTGGTGTCCTTTCCCTCGAAGGCTTCGGCCTGGCCGGAAAAACAGCAGCGGCATCAGCAGCAGGCGCAATCCTCTACTATGTCCGCTCCACACAGCGCGGATCGCTCGATCACGTCGACCGGATCGGCTGGTACGAGCGACAGAACTGTCTGGTTCTCGACGCAGTCACGGTCCGCAATCTTGAACTGATCGAACCCCTCTTCGCCGGAACCGACGCTGGAGTCACCCTGCTTCGGTCGATCGATACCGCCACAACTCCGATGGGCAAGCGCCTGCTGCGGGCATGGCTCCTAAGGCCGTCGCTCGACGTGAGCGAAATTAATGGACGCCTCGACGCCGTCGAAGCCGGAGTCAAAGATCTCGTCGCCCGCGAAGAACTCCGCCACGCCCTCGATGGCGTGCTCGATCTGGAAAGATTGCTGAGCCGCGTCACTCTGGAGACAGCGAATCCGCGCGATGTGCTGGCCTTGGCCGCCTCTCTCGCGAAACTTCCGTCCATAAAAAGCGCGGTTGCACGACTAGGTGCGCAGCGGTTCCACTCGCTTCATTCGGCGCTCGACGAACTCCGCGACCTGCGCGAGAGGATCGAAAACACGATTGTCCCCGAACCGCCCCTCACTTTCTCCGACGGAGGGGTGATTGCTCCCGGCATCGACAAAGATCTCGACGAACTCCGCGACCTTTCCCGCAATAGCAAATTGGTCCTCGCGCAGATCGAGCAGCGGGAGCGTACGCGCACCGGCATCACTTCGCTCAAGGTAAAGTTCAATTCCGTCTTCGGGTACTACATCGAGATATCCAAGGCGAACCTGCACCTCGTCCCGCAAGATTACGATCGCAAGCAAACGTTAGTCGGCGCCGAGCGCTTCACCACTCCGGAATTGAAGGAGTACGAGGCCAAGATTCTCGACGCCCAGGAAAAAATTGTCGAGATCGAGCGCCGCCTCTTCGCCGAACTGCGCACCGCGATCGCCGCCGAAGCCAAGCGCATCCGCCAAACAGCGCTGGCTCTCGCCGAGGTCGATGTCCTCGCGTCGTTGGCCCACATCGCCGCTCTTCGGAATTATTGCCGCCCGCAATTTACCGCGAACTCCGGCGAAATCGAGATCATTGATGGCCGACATCCCGTCATTGAGCTGCAGGAACTCTCAGGGGGCAGCGACCGCTTCGTCCCCAACGACCTCTACCTGAACGACACGACGCACAACATCCTGCTCCTTACGGGCCCGAACATGGGCGGCAAGTCCACCTATCTCCGCCAGACCGCGCTCACCGCAATCCTCGCACAAATGGGATCGTTCGTTCCGGCCACATCGGCAAAGCTGAGTATTGTCGATCGCGTCTTCACGCGTATCGGAGCCAGCGACAACCTCGCCCGCGGACGCTCCACCTTCATGGTCGAGATGACCGAAACCGCGGCGATCCTTCACACAGCAACGGCGCGTTCCCTGATCTTGCTTGACGAAGTCGGCCGCGGCACCGCGACTTACGACGGCTTGGCCATCGCGTGGGCCGCAGTGGAATATCTGCATGGACGCGTTCGGGCAAGAACACTTTTTGCCACTCACTATTTCGAGCTGACCGAACTGGCCGAGCAACTGGAAGGAGTAAAGAACTACCACGTGTCGGTAAAAGAAACCGGCGGAGGAATCGTGTTCCTGCGAAAGGTTGAACCCGGAGCGGCGGATCGCAGCTACGGAATCGAAGTCGCCAAACTCGCCGGATTGCCAAGCGAAGTCGTTGAGCGTGCGCGAGAAGTTCTGGTGCAACACGAATTCGCCGAGCAGCAGGCAACGATGCATCTCTCTCCGGGCGCAATACCACCAGCCGCGCAGCTAACGATCTTCACTCCGCTGTCGCAACCGGTTCTGGAGAAACTGCGCGAAGTGGATCTGAATCGACTCACACCGCTGGAGGCGCTGAATCTGTTGGCGGAGCTGAAGAAAGAAATCTAATAAAGAGGAGATTCATTGTTGCGTGCGCCGAACGTTGGGCAGCTACTGATCATCGGCTTCGATGGCACCGAGATGAATACCCATCTCGCTACGCTGCTCACTCGCCTCCAACCCGCCGGCGTCATCCTCTTCGCACGAAACATCCAGACTGCCGAACAAACCTGGCATCTTCTCCGCGAATGCCAAAAGTGCGTCGACGACCCACTCTTCACGTGTGTTGATCTCGAAGGCGGCAGTGTCGACCGCTTTCGCGACGTGCTCGGCGCCACTCCCTCCGCCGCCGAGGTTTTCGCCAGCGACGATACCCGCATGTTCCGCCGCCACGGCGAGATCATCGGAGAGAACTGCCGCACTCTCGGCTTCAATCTCGACTTCGCGCCCGTGCTCGACCTCGCCTTTCCCGCGTCCCAAAATGTGATGGGCACTCGTGCCGTCTCCGCCGATCCGAACGCTGTGGCCCTTTACGCCCGCGAATTCCTCGAGGGCCTAAAAAAATGCCGAGTCCTCGGATGTGGAAAACATTTCCCCGGCCTCGGCGAGGGCAACCTCGACAGCCATCACGAACTTCCCGTAATCGACAAACCCCTGAAACGTCTGTGGTCAGAAGATCTCGTTCCCTACCGCCTGCTTCGCCGTCATCTTCCATTCGCGATGATCTCCCACGCGGCATACCCGCAAGTGACAAAAGGAAAGACTCCCGCATCCCTCTCGAAGACTTGGATCACCGACATCCTGCGCAAGAAAATCGGTTACCGTGGCCTGATCGTCTCCGACGACCTCGAAATGGGCGGAGTTCTGGGAGCCGCTCCCATCGGCGAAGCAGCCGTAGAATTTATCCGCGCTGGCGGCGATCTCTGTCTTGTCTGTCACCGCGAAGACCGCGTGCTCGAAACCTATGAAGCCCTCACGCGCGAAACAGAGCGCGACAAGAAATTTGCCAAGCGCGTAGCAGAATCCGCACGCCGCGTACTGGCATTCAAAAAGAAGTGGAAGAGAGAACTGAAGTCCACCAAAGCCCCAACCAAAGCCGCCATCGAAAAGCTCACCCGTCAGCTCTGGGAGTTCGGCGAACAAGTCCGGCTCGGCCCCCTGGGCCGCCGCGAAGATCGGCGGCGCCGATGAGCAAGAAAACCCAGCCTGTGAAGAAATCGCGAAAAATGATCGTCGCCGGAGTGATGAGCGGCACATCCGCGGATGGCATCGATGTTGCGCTGGTCGAAATCTCCGAGCACTCTCCCATGCGTGCAAGCCACTCAATCCAACTCTTGGGCCACGCAGCATTTCCGTACCCTTCCCCCGTCCGGCGCGCCATCCTCTCGGCAATGAATGCGCCATCGGCGAGCGTTGCCGACTTGGCACTCCTCAATTCCCTTCTCGGCGAACTGTACGCGGATGCGGTCCTCGCGACTCAAGAACGATTCCGGGTGCGTGCCAACCTCGTCGGCTGCCACGGACAAACCCTCTACCATCAGAGCGAAGCGCAGCCATTTCTCGGACGGAAAGTAAACACAACTTGGCAGACAGGCGAGGCAGCGCTCATCGCAGCGCGCGTCGGCGTACCTGTCGTTTCCGACTTTCGTCCCGCAGACATGGCCGCGGGCGGAAAAGGCGCACCGCTGGTGCCGTATCTCGACTATCTCTGGTTTCGCGATGCCAGGACTGGCCGCATTGTTCAGAATATCGGCGGCATCGCCAATCTGACCGCGATCCCCGCAGGGGCGGCGCCAAATGACGTTCTCGCCTTTGACACCGGCCCCGGAAACATGGTCATCGATGCGCTGACTCAGGAATTATTTAAAAAGCCCTTCGACCGCGACGGCAAGATTGCCGCCTCCGGCGAGGTGCTCGATCGGGTCCTGGCGCATCTCCTACCCCAACCATTTTTCAACTCGAAGCCTCCGAAAACCGCAGGCCGCGAGGAGTTTGGGAGGGAATTTGTTGATGACTTCCTACGTTTGTGCCAGCGCGGCCGCAACCAGGACGTAATCGCTACCGCAACCGCGCTCACCGCCAGATCAATTGCCGAGGCCATTCGCCGATTTGTGCTTGGCAGAAAACCCAGACTTCCCAACGCGCCGCACTATCATGAAATTATTCTTTCCGGCGGCGGTGCCCGTAACTCGACGCTTGTCGCTATGCTCGCCGAGCAAATGTCGTCTCTCGGCATTGTGACTCGGTTTTCCGACGAATTCGGACTCCCCTCGGACGCGAAAGAGGCAGTGGCATTCGCGGTCCTCGCTTACGAAACGTGGCATAAAAGACCGTCCAATGTCCCGTCAGCCACCGGCGCTCGTCGCCCTGCGATCCTCGGGAAAATTTCCTATGCGTAGCTGGCACTCGCGCGTTTCCGAATCGACGGCGCTGCGAATCTTTGCCACAGGCCTATTGTTTGCCGGTCTATTCCCAACGCTCTCCTGCTCCAGCAAGCCGGATCCCGATACTCTGGTGATGATCATCGAATCGAGCCCAACAAATCTCGACCCGCGCATAGGAATCGACGCTTGGTCCGAGCGCATCGACAATCTCATCTTCGATGACTTGCTATCGCGTGGAAACGATCTAAACGTCGCGCCCGGCCTGGCCGAGAAATGGGAAGCGGCCGATCCACTGACCTACGTGTTCCACATCCATCGTGGCGTCACCTTTCACGACGGACGTTCGCTGACTTCAAAAGATGTGAAGTGGACCTTCGACTCCCTTCTTCAAGGAAAAATCCGTAGCACAAAATCGGCAGTCTATAAGTATGTCGACCATATTGATGCCCCTGACGAGACCACCGTCATCTTCCATCTGAGGGAACCGGATTCGACTCTGCTCTGGAATCTCTCCGATGGGGCAATCGGCGTGGTCCCCTATGGCAGCGGCGATGAAATCACGCTTCATCCGATCGGCTCGGGCCCATTCAAATTCGTCAGCGCCGAGACCGATCGCGAGGTCATCCTCGAGCGCAACGATCAGTACTGGGGTGACAAGGCAAAACTGGCGCGCGTTCGCTTCGCCGTAGTCCCGGATGAAACGACGCAAGCCCTTGAACTCCGCAAAGGCAGTGGCGACATCGCCATCAACTCACTTACTCCTGACACAGTCGTAACCCTGGCAAAGAATCCGAACCTCACAGTAATGACTGGTCCGGGAACCCGGCTAGCGTATCTCGGATTCAACCTTCGCGATCCGATCCTGAAAGATGTTCGTGTGCGCCAGGCAGTTGCCTATGCGCTCGACCGTCGTCCGATGATCGAATATCTCTGGCGCAATGAAGCGGAGCCGGCAAAAAGCATCCTGCCCACGCAAAGCTGGGCCTACAACGGAAACGTCCCCGCCTACGATCACGATCCGGAACAAGCCAAGCAGTTGCTCGATGCCGCAGGACTTCGGCCTGGCATCGATGGCATCCGCTTCCACATCACCATGAAAACGTCCACCGACGCCAACACCCGCCTCATGGTCGCCGTGATGCAGCAGCAACTCCGCGATGTCGGGATCGCACTTGATATCCGCAGTTTTGAGTTCGCCACGTTTTTCTCCGACGTGCAGCACGGAGCCTTTCAGTTGTATGGCCTGCGCTGGATCGGCGGAAACGAAGATCCAGATATTTTCGAATACGCCTTCCACTCGTCGAAATTCCCGCCCCACGGTGCGAATCGGGACTACTACTCGAATCCAAAGGTCGACGCTCTGATCGACAAAGCGCGTCAGGAGATCGATCCTAAAGCCCGCAAGGCTCTCTACGATGAAGTACAGAGCATTCTCGCGCAGGACCTGCCCTACATTAATCTTTGGTATCTCGATAACGTGCTGGTACATACCAACCGTGTGCGGAACATCGAGTTGAATCCCGCCGGCAACTACGACTTTCTGCGCAAGGCAGAACTGGTGACGAACGTCAACTAGAGAGAAACAATTTACTTCCCATTGGTTCCACACGGAGCATAATCACTTTGAGGAATATCTCCGCCGAGGAAAGCTGTGCGAGTTCTCCGGGCCAAGCATCTTCGCGTTCACACATTCATACTCCTGCTGTTTCTGTACACGCTTTCGGCCGTCGGGCAGGTTTCTGGCCCTCCTGAAGTTCCTTCCAACTTCAAACTCGATATGCAGACGGCCGAACACTTGCGTCCGCAACTGATGGCCGATAGCGATTCTCCGGATGCACGCTATAGCACCGGCGAATTGGTCTTCAAACGTCTTCTTCAGTTCATCCCGTCAACTCCTGCGAATTTCAAATGGCAGTTGCGAATCGTCGAGAACGATCAACTGAACGCCTACGCATCCCCGGACGGCGGTATCTATGTAGAGAGTGGACTGGCGCGCATCGCGGGACAAAGCTCCGGCTTGTGGGCGGCAATTCTCTCGCATGAAATTGCCCACGTCGTGCGGCGTGATTGGGCGCGAAGATATCTCTATCAGAAATACCTGGAGCGAGGTGGAGGAGCGCGCATTGTGCTTGGAGATCCGGGGCTGCCAACAGACACCTGGTTCGATTCCGAAAAAGCATCAGCGGACATGGGTCGTTTCTGCCGTCAACTGGAACTAATCGCCGATCATGACGGCCTGATGATGATGGCGCGGGCAGGCTACCATCCGGACTTCGTTCCTTCCCTGCATCATCTTCTCCATGCGCGAGGCGTTAACGGAAGTAAATCCCTTTATGCCATGCACCCGTGTTGGGAGGAGCGGGACCAAGAGCTGACCCGCGCCTATACCGAAGCCAGCATCGAGTTCGAGCACCGTTGGCGCGAATGGTACGCCTCGCCGGGTGGAAACCCTCCAGTCGTAGTATTTGCCAATAATCCGACCCTGAAAAAACTCTCCGCCGGACAGTGGCAGATTCAGGTTCCGATGCGCTGCGAAAATCTCGTGGGTGCCGTCGAAGTCGTCCTGCGCTCCGACACGCGGCGTGATGAAACGATGCGTCTCGCCAAACTACCGGAGAACGCCGAGAACGATTCCGAAATGCGCCAACTGACTGGTTGTACCTCACCAACTACCACTGTGATTTTCCAGTTGGGCAATCCCAATACAAAACCGAAGCAGCCCGTTGCCTGGACGGACCTGTACGTCATCGATGCCTGGGGATCGGTGCTTGCCCGCGAAGACGTCCCGAAATTTCCGCGATAGTGCCGCGCTCTCTTTTCAAGACGATATAGTTTCGCCGTTGAAAGCCGAATTCGCCGGTCCCGCACTAATCGATTCCCTGTTACCATCGAATAAACGTTCATGCAAATTCTTTTCATCGGTGACATTTTCGGGCGACCCGGCCGAACAATTGTCAAAGACCGCTTGCCCGGAATCGTGCGCGACCGAAAAATCGACCTGATCATCGCGAACGGGGAGAACGCCGCTGCCGGATTCGGCATCACCCCCGCCCTCGCCGAGGAACTGTTCGAACTCAACATCGACGTCATCACTACCGGCAATCACATCTGGGACAAGCGCGAGATCGTCGACTACTTTCACCTGGTCGCGGGGAATGGCCATGGCCCCGCCCGGCGAGTCCTGCGTCCGGCAAATTATCCCGCGGATATGCCTGGCTCCGGTCTCTATGAAGGCATGAAGGGCAAGGTTCCCTACGCCGTCATCAATCTGCAGGGACGCGTGTTCATGGCTTCGAATGACGACCCCTTTCGCACCTCCGACCAGCTCTTGCAAAACATTAAGGCCAAAGTGATCCTGGTGGACATTCACGCCGAGGCAACCTCCGAAAAGATTTCCTTGGGCTGGTATCTGGATGGCCGTGTCACCGCTGTCGTTGGAACACACACTCATGTGCCAACAGCAGACGAGCGCGTCCTTCCCAACGGAACCGCCTACATTACCGACGTGGGAATGAGCGGCCCATATGACGGCGTCATCGGCGTAAAAAAAGAGCTGGTTGTCGGGAAATTTCTGAATGGCATGCCGGTGCGCTTCGAACCCGCCACCGGTGACGTTCGCATGTGCGCGGTGGTCATCGACTGCGACGAAAACACCGGCAAAGCCAGCAAAATCGAGCGCTTGATGCTGTCATAGGCGTTGGTTTTCCTTCGTTTGCCTTAGGCCATCGGTGGTTACAGCTTTGGAAAATGACGGAAGATGCAGCGCAAGCTGAAGGGCTTCTCACGTTCTGTGGTTTCCGGCAAATGTCAGTCCGGAGGTACCACGACCAAGTGGTCAACCTTGCTTTGACGTAAGCACGATAGAATTCCAGCAATGCATCGTAAGGCTCTCATTTTATTGGCGGTGTGGGTCGCCATCAGCGTACCGGCTTTGCTGTGCGCTGAGGATAACGCCGCCCCCCCGATCTCCTGCAACAACGGCCTGGTCGGCGGAATCAATTGCGTCGTCACCGAGCAGGATCTTAAGGTCGCCCACGACGCCTATGAAAAAGGCCTGAAGCTGCAAAAGCATCAAGACTTCGAAGCGGCCTTTGAGCAATTCGACAGAGCCTCAAGGCTGGCACCTCGAAATGTTCAATTCCTTACCGCTCGTGAGGTCGTCAAGGCGAAGCTGGTTTTCGACGATGTCGAGCGTGGAAACGCCTTGCTCCGCGACGATGCGCGCAACGAGGCTGCCGACGAATTCAGGGCCGCCCTCGACCTCGATCCGGACAATACCTTTGCGCAGGAACGTCTGAAGGAAGCTTCCGATCCACCACAAACCGTCGCGCGCGATCCTCTACGCAATCGCCTCGACGAGTCGCAAGAACTTCACCTGCAGCCCGCAAGCGACCGTGCAACATTCCACTTCACAGGCGATGTGAAATCACTGTTCACCCAACTTGCCGGTGCCTACAAGATGGCCGTGCAGTTCGACGACTCGGTACAAACACGGCAGGTGCGTTTTAACGTTGATGATCTCGATTTTTTCACCGCGCTACGTCTGGCTTGCGAGGTAAGCAAGACGATGTGGGCGCCTCTGGACGCGCATCAGTTCATCATTGCTGCCGATACCGTAGCCAACCATAAACAATTTGACCGCATGTCGCTGCGAACCATTCCCCTTCCGCCGCACGCGTCTCCTCAGGAAGCGACGGAAATGATCAATGCCGTCCGTAACACTCTCGAGATACGCTTTATCAATTCCGGACAAACCGGTGATGTTTTGGAAGTTAGGGGGCCCCAGACTGCGGTTGACGCCTGTGCAAGGCTGCTCGCAAATCTCAGCAATGAAAAGCCGCAAGTCATGGTTGACGTTCGTGTGTTTCAGATCAGCCACAATCTCACGCGCAACATCGGCCTTCACATTCCGAATACGTTCAATCTCTACAACATTCCTGCCGTTGCACTGGCCGGACTCGGCGGACAGAACATACAGCAACTCATCAATCAATTGATCGCGTCCGGGGGCATTAATCAAGCGGGTAGTTCGTCGCTGGCCGGTCTCATATCGCAACTCACTGGTCAGCAGAATTCCATCTTCAGCCAACCTCTTGCCACCTTCGGCGGTGGACTGACTTTCATGGGTCTCAGTCTGGACCAACTTTCAGCGCAGCTCTCGCTCAATGAGTCTTGGGTCCGCAGCCTGGAAGACATGTCGATGCGCGCAGGCCAAGGCACTGATGCCACATTTCATCTTGGCTCCCGCTATCCGATCCAGAATGCCAGCTACGCTCCCATCTACAACTCGCCGCAAATCTCGCAGGTACTCGGAAACCTTAGCTACGTTCCCCCGTTTCCATCGGTCAGCTACGAGGATCTGGGCCTGCAGGTGAAGGTGAAGCCGACGGTCCACGGCGACGGCACGATTGCAATGCAGATTGAATTGCAGGTACGCTCACTCACGGGCCAAGCGAACAACGGAGTGCCGATCATCTCGAATCGTGAGTACAAGGGCTTTATAAATTTGAGAGACGGCGAACCCACGTTCATCGCCGGCCAGGTTTCCGACAATGACATGAAGTCGATGAGTGGTATCCCGGGACTCGGTGCCATCCCGCTCATCAATCAGGCAATGGTCACCAACACCAGAGAAGAAGACTACGACGAGCTCATGATCTCGCTCACTCCACACGTACTAGCCAACTTCGAACGCTGGAGCCCAACGATCTGGCTCAGCGAGCGCTAGCTACTTCCCCGCAGCATCTTTTGCAGCAAAATCCGCAAGGCTTTTGTAAACGTCACTCAGGCGTTGATCGAAGTTGCCGATTTTACGTCCGTTGATGAATACCGTAGGGGTACCGGTCACGTCGATATCTTTCTCCTTGCCCAACTTAATCGAGGCATCGACATGCGCTTTGGTCTCCGGCTTGTCGGCGCATGCCGCAATGTCTGTACCCTTCACACCAGATTCCTCGGCAATGCCTTTCAGCTTTTCATCTACATTTTCTTTTGTGATGTCGGACTGGTGCTCATAGGTTTTGGAGACGAACTTCCAGAAAGCCTCGTTAGAGGCGCGCCCGACACAATCCGCGTATTCAGCTCCACGCATAGCCCAGTTATGCATTTCAAGTGGAAAATTCTGAAAAACGAAACGCGCATTCGGTTCAGAAGCGACCAGCGACTCGATCGTCGGCTGTGCCGCTTTGCAGGCCGGGCACTGCAGGTCTCCGAATTCGACGATCGTAACAGGGGCATCTTTCGGCCCCTTGGATGGACCGCTTATTCCTTTCTCGAGCGCCTTCTTTGCCGGATCGAACGGCTTGGCGCCGAACGGAATGATGTCGCCCACAAGCGCGTGCTGCCCGTCAGGCGCAACGTAGAAGCGCGAGTACTGCTGTCCCTGACCGTTGGCCAGGACCACGTTGACCTCTGCCAGGTTGTCAATCGGCGAAGGCTTGATGCTCACGATTTTCCAGCTCACATCGGCCTGGTAACCGAACTGCTCGTGCAAGAACGATTCGACTACGGCTTCCGACGGAAGGTCCGGCGTGGCATGAGTTCCAAGCTTGTCGCTCGATTTCTTATCGTTTGCAGGTGTCTGTGCGGCTGCGAGGCCAAGAGCAAGCAGAATAGTCAGCAATGACGTTAACAAATTGCGCATGTGTTCCTTTCGCGTTGGCAATTGAGGCAATTCAAATGAAAGAGAGATGTCGCATCTAGCATACGATACGGACGAAAATCACGGCTCGCTTTTGGCAGCGATTGGGAAACGGCGGCCATAGCCAAAAGCTTTGGGCGAGATCTTCAGACCTGGCGCTGCTTGCTGACGCTTATACTCCGCGCGATCGACCATCCGTATCACCCGGCGAACGAGATCGAGATCGAACTTGTGATCGGCCGCAATCTGCTCGGCGGAATGTGAGTCCTCGACATAGTCTTCAAGAACCGCATCCAGCACCGCATACGGCGGCAAAGAATCACTATCTTTTTGATCCGGACGCAGTTCCGCCGAGGGCGGTTTCTCCAGGGACGCTTGCGGAATTACCGGCCGCCGCGAATTCACGTAGTGGCTAAGCCGATACACCAATGTCTTTGGCACATCGGAGATCACCGCGAGCCCTCCAACCATATCTCCATACAACGTGCAGTAACCCACACCCAATTCGCTCTTGTTTCCCGTAGATAGAACAATTGCGCCGAACTTATTCGAGAGCGACATCAACAGCATTCCCCGCGCACGTGATTGAATGTTCTCTTCCGTGACGTCTTCTTTCTGTCCAGAAAAAACCGGTTCCAAAATTTGCCGATAGGCCTCATACGCCGGATTGATCGAGAGTAATTCGAAGCGTATGCCGAGATTCTTCGCCAGTGCTCGAGCGTCGTCGATCGATCCCTGCGATGAATACGGGCCCGGCATCCCCACGCCGATGACATTGTCCGGCCCAACCGCATCGGCCGCAATTACAGCGGTCAAAGCCGAATCGATCCCACCGCTCAGGCCAACGATGGCTTTCTTGAAACCGCACTTGTGCATGTAATCGCGTGTGCCCAGCACGAGCGCCTGGTAGCCACTCGCCTCCTCTCCCGCAATCTGCTCGTGCACGTCGCCCGTAAGAGTTTGCGAATCGAAGTAGATCAGGTCCTCTTCAAACGAGCGGCCCTGCGCGATGACCTCTCCCTCGCGGTTGAGTACAAGACTGGAACCATCAAAAACAAGACTGTCATTGCCGCCGACCTGATTCACCAGCGCAACTGGGACCTTATGCTGCCGTGCGATGCTGGCCAGCAGGTCGCGCCGAAACTCGCGCTTTCCCAGCCAGAAGGGCGAGGCAGAAATATTCAGAACAAAATTACCGCCCGCCTGAATCAGAGATTCGACCGGATCGACCAGATACATTCGCTTCGGCCAGAACAATTTGTCATTCCAGGCATCCTCACAGATCGTGAGCGCCATCCGGTTGCCGCAAAACGGGAACAATTCCTGCCTGCGGGCCGGAGCAAAATTGCGCATCTCATCGAAAACGTCATAATTCGGCAACAGCATCTTCGACTGGACAAACGCAATCTTCCCGTCCATCAGCAGAACCGCCGAGTTCATCACCGACTTGCCCGTTTCCGAATCGGCCGGAGTCACCATCCCGCAGATCACAGCGATGCCGTCGGTCTGTGCGGCGATACGCTCGGCAGACTCGCGATTCTTGCGGACGAACGATGACCGCTCTACTAGATCCCGTGGCGGGTATCCACAAATCGACAGTTCGGGAAACAAAATCAACCCAGCGCCTGCGGCCCCAGCCCGTTGCGCGAAATCAATAATCTTGGCCGCATTGCCGGAGAAATCTCCGACCGTAGGATTGATCTGTCCCAACGCAATCTTCACGAAATTAGTGTAAAGCCCCATTCCACACCTTGCACAGAAGCCCTCATTTCCGGCCTTTGGGACCGAGGTACAGGAACCACGGAAAAACTTGCCTGCACCTGCTACAATATCGATTTTGTTGAGGCCCTCTGGAGGTGCCCCGATGTCTGCGCAAGCCCAACTCGTGAAACGCCGGCTTTTCTCCTTGTTTTCTCTGGTTCTCTTCGCTTTTTTTCTCTGCAACGCCTCCGCCCAGACTAAAACCGCGAGCCATCCCTGGATGAACCCCAGTTTGTCCCCTGATGAGCGCGCGTCGATGGTCCTCAAAGAGATGACGATCGATGAAAAGATCTCGCTTCTTCATGGCACCGGCATGGAGGGCTTGAGCCCGCTTAGCCCACTCATCGTCCACTCGAATGGCGGCGCCGGATACACCGTCGGCATTCCGCGGCTCGAAATTCCGCCGATCCAAATGTCCGACGCTGCCTATGGCGTACGCATGAGCGGCGACAACGGCCGTTACTCCACCGCCCTTCCCTCCTGCGTTGCCGGCGCGGCTAGTTGGGACCTGCAGGGTGGATACGAATATGGCGCGCTGATCGGCCGCGAACTGCGCGCACAAGGCTACAACATGGGTCTGGGCGGTGGCGTGAATCTCACGCGCGAACCGCGCAACGGCCGCACGTTTGAATACATGGGAGAAGATCCCCTGCTCGCCGGAACCATGGTCGCGTCGGTCATCAAAGGGATCCAGGCGCAACACGTCATTGGCGACATCAAGCATTACGCCTTCAATGACCAGGAAAGCGGCCGCAACTCGGTAAACGTCACAATCGACAAGCGCGCCGCACGCGAGAGCGACCTGCTCGCATTTGAAATTGGTGTCGAGCAATCGGAACCGGGCGCGGTGATGTGCTCTTATAACCGCCTTGGTGGCGACTATGCCTGCGAGAACAAATATCTTCTCACCGACGTCCTGAAGAATGATTGGAAGTTCAAGAACTTTGTGATCACCGACTGGGGAGCCGCTCACAGTACCGTGAAAGCTTCAGCCGCCGGCATGGATCAGGAACAGCCCGGCTGGATTTTCTACGGCGATGCTCTGAAAAAGTCCGTGGAAACAGGCATGGTGCCAAAGGCGGAACTCGACGATCACGTCCACCGAATTTTGCGCGCCATGTTCGCGACTGGCGTTGTAGACAATCCGCCAGCGAGGAGCGTCGTCGATGTTCTCGGCGGCTTGAAAGTGGCCCGCGAACTCGAGGAGCAGAGCATCGTTCTGCTGAAGAACGAAAATGCGCAACTTCCGCTAGACAATTCAAAAGTACACAGCATCGCGATTATTGGTCCGCATGCGGATGTGGGAATGATCTCCGGCGGCGGTTCGGCGCAGGTCGATCCCCCGGGCGGAAATGCGATCATGCCTCCCGGAAAAGGCCAAACCCGGTGGCTAGAGCCTGTCTGGTTCCCAACTTCGCCGCTGAAATCGGTTCGAGCGAAAGCCGCTGGGGCGACGGTGGAATTCAACTCCGGCTCCGATCCTGCAGCCGCCGCAGCCCTGGCCAAAAACGCGGATGTCGCAATCGTATTCGCCTATCAATGGGAAAGCGAAGACATGGACTTGCCCAGCCTCGCTCTTCCCGAGCATCAAGATGAGTTGATCTCCAGGGTTGCCGAAGCAAATCCTCGTACCATCGTCGTGCTCGAGACCGGCGGTCCCGTCACGATGCCCTGGGTCGACAAAGTCAGTGCAATTGTCGAAGCTTGGTATGCGGGCAGCGCCGGGTCTGACGCCGTCGCCAACGTGCTGTTCGGCGATGTGAATCCAAGCGGCAAGCTTCCGCTTACATTCCCACGCAGCGACGCCGATCTACCGCACCCAACAATCGTGAAACCTCCCGCCGCATCTTTGGTGAAGCCCGGCCCCGAACCATGGAAGCAAATCGCTGCCGGACTTGCGCCCTTCCAAGTTACTTACGACGAAGGCGTGAAGGTCGGCTACAAGTGGTACGACGCCGAAAACAAGCCGGTCCTCTTCCCCTTCGGACACGGCCTCTCCTACACCACATACTCGTATTCCAATCTGAGAGTCTCCCCGGAAAAAAATCCTCAAGTGACTTTTACGGTAACGAATTCCGGAAATCGAGCCGGAGCAGAAGTAGCCGAAGTCTATGCAGCTCTACCCGCCAGCGCCAACGAACCTCCGAAGCGCCTGGTTGGTTGGAGCAAAGTTCAACTGAAGCCCGGCGAGAGCAAGGAAGTCACCGTCGATGTAAACCCGAAGTATCTATCGATTTACAGCACGGAACAGCACGGCTGGCAGCTTGTCCCCGGCGAATATAACTTCATGGTCGGAGGATCATCGCAAAATCTGCCATTGAAGCAGGCGGTGAGCCTGAACTAAGTCGGTCGGCAGCTACATCTCATTGCCGAGTGAAATGACTTCGCGGACCACTTCGTCGACGTCGGAGTCCTTTGTTCGATGATTCACGATGCACGCCCGCAGGCAGAATTTCGTGCCAATGGACGCATTCGAAAGATAGACGCGCCCGCGCTTCAACAAGTGCTTCAGCAGCTCAGTATTGAGTCGATTTAATTCGTCCTCCGATCGCGCGTCTGTCCCGCGATAACGGAAGCACACCGCACTGAGTTCCCCGGTAGCGACGAGTTCCAGCCGGGGCTCCGTCTTTATCAACTCACACAGTCGCCGCGCCTGCCTCAAATCCTTTGCAATGGATTCTCGAAACGCCGCCAGCCCGTGATACCGCATCGAGAGCCACAGCTTCAGAGCGCGAAATCTCCGCGAGAGTTCCAGCGATTCCTCAAAGAATGCGAATCCTTCAATCGGGTCGGACGTCAGCGTCCTCGCGTAGTCCCCGCTATGTGAGAACGCCTTTTCTCCAGCCCGCGGATCGCGATACAGCAGGCACCCACAATCGAGTGGCTGATAGAGCCACTTATGCGGATCAAGCGAGATCGAGTCAGCGAGAGCCATTCCATCAAACTTCTTCGGCTCAGCGATGGCAGCGAGCGCGCCGTAAGCACCATCGATGTGGAACCAGGCACCATGCCTCCGGGCGATCTCCGCAATGTTCCGCAGGGGATCGATAGCTCCCGTCTTAACCGTTCCGGCGGAAGCCACAACCGCCAACGGCGTCTTGCCCGTTCGCCTGTCGATCACTATTTTCGCTTCCAGCGCCGCAAGATCGATACGAAGAGAGGAATCCGTCGGAATCAGCTTGAGATTCTGCCTTCCGATCCCGAGCAACGCGACGCTTTTCGGAATCGACATGTGAATCTCTTCGGAAGCATAAACAGTCAGATTTGCATTCACGCCCGCTTCATTGGCGGGCGCCAGTGCCTCTCGCGCCATCGCGAGTCCCATCAAATTGGCAGATGAGCCGCCGCCCGTGAGATATCCATGAAAACCGCGACAGCCGATCGCTTCCGCGAGCCAGCCCACAACAGTATTCTCGATCATGACTGCGCCCGGCCCGGAGCGCCACGCAGTTACGTTTTGATTGAGAACACTGGCCAGAAGGTCTGCAACGGCGCCCACCGGCTCGCCCGAACCCAGCACGTACCCGAAAAAACGTCCATTCTGCGCCCGCGATGAATTAATGACGGCGCTCAATTCATCGAGGGCCCTCTCCCCCAGACCTTGCTCCGGCAGTGTTGCCTGAAAAAGACGTACAGACTCCTCCCCCGTTGTGGCTGGTGCAATCGGCCTCGAATCGAGGCTCCTGAGGTAGTCTGTCGCAAGTTCGGTAATCCGGCCCGCCAATTGCCGGAACTGGTCAACCGAGCTCTCCAGAGAGTTCATGCTTTAATCGCCGCTCTCCGGGATAACCGTGTGCTTCGATTCGGGCATCGGAGCGGATCCCTTCTGGTCTTTCCACAAGACCCGATTCAAGCTAGCGGCATCTGCCGCATCCGGCCGCGAGAAGTCCATCCGCGATGAGATGTTCGCCCCTGGTGCGTCGTGCTTGTTCGTCTCGTAGATCAAGCCATTATTCAGATTGCGGAAGTCAACTTGATAAGGCTGTTGGTCTCCAGCGCCTGAGAACAGACCGCTCATCACAGGAGCATAGGCATCGTTCTGGTTCATTGGCGGAAGCCCAAGCAGCGTCTCCATCGTGTGAACCATATTCACCGTCGTATAGAACCGATGCTCAATCGATGGCTTCGCCGAAGAGCCCGGCGAATACTTGCTGATCACCAGACCGATCGACCGGTGCGCGTCAACGTGATCCGCGCCATCCTGCGCGTCATCTTCCAGAACAAAAATTGCCGTATCGTCCCAGTACGGACTATGCGAAACCGCTTCCACAACACGACCCAGCGCCAAATCATTGTCCGCAACATTGGCCGCCGGACGAGCGTAATTGGGGCGAGTCCCTCCCGTGTGATCGTCGGGCAGATAGAGCAGCACGAACGACGGCAATTCATACTGATCCCCTTCGTGCGACTCACGTGCCTTTACGAATGACCCGAACTCATTGAGAAATTCATCGGCACGGAGTTGATCGGGATAATCGGTCTGGAAATCCGGATACAGCGGATCGAAATGATCGCGAAGCGCAGCCTTCGTAGGTTTCACCCCACTAAATAGCGGGACCGGCCAAGGCCAAGGGCTCCGTCCGCCATGCGGATTGCCGACGTTAGGAGGTAGCGTTCCTCCTATCTTCACATCCGTACGCGGACACTGCGCTTCCTGCCCCGAAGGTGTTCCCCCTTTAGGGTTATCCGCCTTTATGGCGTCATTGCACCAAATGGCATTTACAAATTCTCCATAGATTCGGAAGCTCACATGATTTCGCGCGAGGTTATCCCAGAGAAATCCTGTTCCGGGATCATCGACATCCGGCATGTTGTGATCAAGAGGAAATTCGTCAGAAATCTGCCCTTGAGAATCGTACGTGCGTTCTTTCCCGCGATAAGCGATCGGCCAGTTCTTCTCGTTGTAGTCCGAGGTGATGGCAGCCGTCGACCAGATATGCCCGTCTCCGGAGACTTCCCCACTGTCGTAAAAATTGTCGAGTACCCCGAATTGCAGGGCGAGTTTGTGCGCATTTGGAGTGACGTCTTCTCCGTACAGCGTGAGCGATGGATCCCCATTCCCGACTTTCAGATCACCGAGAATCTGATCGTAGGTCCGGTTCTCCCTCAGGACATAGATGACGTGCTTGATCGGGTTCTGCCCGCTTGCAAAAGTGATGGCACCGGGATCTTTATCGAACAGATTGTCGCTTGCGACGGCTTTGCTTAACTGCGGCAGGTTCTTGATTGTATCGGTGATATTCAACCGCGCAATCGACCCGCGAATCAGCGTCGGAATGTACGGATGATCGCGGTGCCTCTTCTCATAAACGGTCTTTCCCATGCCTTTGTTCGGCTTCGCGCCCGTGCCCTTTGCTGTCGCAATCAGCAAATCGTCTCCTTGTACTGCTAGTGCACTCGGGTACCAATCAGTGGGAATCAGCCCCATGAGGGCATTCTTCTCGAGTCCGGGCTTCGTGCCGTCCATCGTCTTCGTTACATCAAAGACCGCAACTGCATCCAGAGATGACGCCGCTGCAAACAGGCGCTTGCCATCGACGGATTGCGCCAGCGCGATTGGGAAAGCCCCATATGCGGTTTGATCCGGCAGTGAGATCGTGCGAAATCCGAACGCCGTCCCGGTATCGGTGTTCACTTCCGCAACTTGATCGATGTTTGAAAGAGCCACATATAGAGTTTTTTCGCTCGGGCTTAACAGCATCGCCGTCGGATGCGAGCCCGGAGCCAGCGGATCATCTGGTTCCTTCAGCTTGATCCAGCGGCTGACTTTCCCCACGGTCAGGTCGAGTTCGGCCACCTGCGACGAATTCCACAGGCTGCACCACGCGCGGCGACCATCCTTCGTGGCCACGACTGTGTACGGATAAGCAGATGGCACCAGATCACCTTTGCTGAGATCGAAGGTTTGCAGAATCTTTCCCGTCGCAGGATCCAGGACCACGACGTTGTCAGAAAGATTGTTCGCAATGAGAAGTTTGTCATGGCCGTTATCCGGAAGGACTCCAAGGCCTGCCGGATACGGAATCGCCATGTGGGCCGGAGCTTTTAAACCAACTGGCACACTCTTGCCGTTTGAAAGTGGCTGAAGCGGTACGCGAACGAACCTCTCTGGAGCAATCTTCCCCGCCGAAAAGCTGTAGACCGCGATTCCATTCCCCGTGTTCCCTGAGTTGGCACCCGTCGGATCGGTCAGCGAACCAACCGACGCGTACACATGTTTTCCGTCAGAACTAAAGCCCAACCCGACGAAATAACTCTGATGCGCCTCGTCGCTGAGCCTCGCGTCCGGAAAATCCGAGATCTTGTTCGTCGCCAAATCCAAAATGGCAATCGACTGGTGAGCAAGGGTTTCTTGCGTCCCATAGCCATCGTTCAAAAGAGCTGCATATTTGCCATCCGGGCTGATCACCATCGTCGCCGGAAAACTGTTCGTGGTTCCCACGTATCCCGGAACCGGAAGCGTGAGTTGCTTGCTGCTGGGAAGGTTTATCGTGCGATGTTCAGCGTCGGACTGGGCTAAGAAAGGAATAGCAGCGGCGCACAACAGCAGCACAGGGGCAAGATGCAGGAACTTGCGAATCACGTATCCTCCGCGGTCCGTCACACAAACAAATGAGGAAGAGATTTCTTGAAGGCGAAAGCCCGGAGCCATTCTACGCGATCCGTCGAAATCAAATATCCAAGAAGAAGCTTGTCATTCCGACGACGCGCGAAGCGCGGAAGAAGGAATCTGCTGTTGCCAGGAGCGTCGATGCAACGTGGTAATAATCTGCTGCCTACAGCCCTGAAACTCGTGTAGCCGGCTGGTTCGGCTCTTCCGGATGTACGTTATGCCGCACATCCGATCCCTGCACCCAGAAGATGACGTCTTCGGCGATATTGGTGGCGTGGTCGGCAACGCGCTCCAGATTTCGCGCCACAAGCAGCGCATCCAATGCCTGCCGCACAGTCTCAGGCCGGTCGTTCATCGCCTTGACGAGCTGGATGAAAGCATCATCGCGCATTCGATCGATTACATTATCCATTTCAAGAACGGCCTGCGCCAACTCCACTTTTCCTTCGATAAATGACTCTAGCGCGCGACGCACCATCGCGCTGACCGCCGTTCCCATCCGTGCGATGTCCACGGGCAGATCCGCGACCGGAAGTTCGACCATATCCATGACGCGTTCGGCGATATTAACTGCCTGATCGCCGACGCGCTCAAGATCAGCGTTGATTTTCGTAACCGCGAGAATGAAGCGCAGGTCGACTGCCATCGGCTGCTGCATCGCGAGCAGATCGAACGCAGCTTCGTCTATCTCGCGCTCCGCAGTGTTGATCAGACTTTCGCCCTCGAGCACCATCTGGCAACGCGTGAGGTCACGCTCAACGTACGCCTGACGCGCGCGATCCACCGCCTGCTCCGCCAACCCTCCCATACGAAGCAAACGTTCCCGCAAATCGTCGAGCCCTTGTTGAAAGCGCGTGCGCATTTAAACCTTCCTCGTCCGACCTTTTATCCGAATCTGCCGGTGATGTACTCTTCCGTCTTCTTCTCAGACGGCTTGGTGAAGATCTTTTCCGTCTTGTCAAACTCAATCAACTTGCCCAGCAGGAAAAACCCGGTGAACTCAGCGACGCGGGCAGCCTGCTGCATGTTGTGCGTAACAATTACGATGGTATACCGCTCTTTTAGCTGGAAGATCAACTCTTCTATTTTTCCGGTTGAGATCGGATCGAGAGCCGAACAGGGCTCGTCCATCAGCAAGACTTCCGGCTCCACCGCCAACGCTCGCGCAATGCAAAGCCGCTGCTGCTGGCCTCCAGAAAGGCTCGCGCCGGATTTTTTGTGCAGGTGATCTTTCGCTTCTTCCCACAGCGCCGATGCCTCTAGTGAGCGCTGGACGATCTCATCCAACTTGTGCCGATCGCGAAATCCGTTAAGTTTCAGTCCGGAGGCAACGTTGTCGTAAATCGACATGGTCGGAAACGGATTCGGCTTCTGAAACACCATGCCCACGCGACGCCGCAGTTGTGTCGACGACGTTCCGTTGTAAGCATCGATTTCACCAATCCGCACCCTGCCTTCCACTCGGGCCTCAGGAATCGTCTCGTGCATGCGGTTCAGGCACCGGATAAATGTCGACTTCCCGCATCCCGACGGGCCGATCAACGCCGTAGCGTGATTCGCAGCCACGTTCAGATTGATGTCGTACAATGCCTGGCCTTTGCCGTACCAGGCGTTCAGTTTCTCGACTTGAATGCCAACGCCCATATCAAGCAGTCCCGAACGAGCCGCGGCGTACGACATACCGTACCGCCGCAATCGATGACACGATCAACAGGATCAAGATGAACGACCCGGCCCACGCCTGGCGATGCCAGTCCTCATAAGGAGAATTCGCGTACACGTAAATCTGCAGCGGGAGCGCTGCCGTGGGCTGATCATAACGAAGATTCCAGAACTGGTTGCCGAGCGTGGTAAACAGCAGAGGAGCCGTCTCTCCTGCAATGCGCGCGAAGGCCAGCATGATTCCAGTTATCACTCCTGATGTCGCAGTCCGCAGTACGATCGACAGCGTCGTCCGCCAACGGGGCACTCCCAAGCCGTACGCGGCTTCGCGCAGCGCCTGAGGCACAAGTAGCAACATTTCTTCCGTCGTGCGGCAGATGGTCGGCACCATCATGATCGCCAGGGCCACGCCTCCAGCCAATGCCGAAAAATGATGTTGATAGAGCACAACAATGGCGTATCCAACGATCCCGATCACGATTGACGGCACTCCATTCAAGACGTCTGCCGTAAAACGGATTACGCTGCCCAGCCGATTGCGCCCAAACTCCGCCAGATAAATGCCAGCTCCGATCCCGAACGGCACCCCGATAATGCTGGCGATGCCAAGAATCATAATCGATCCGACGATCGCATTCGCCATGCCACCGCCTTCTTCGCCCACAGGTTTCGGGATCTGCGTCAGGAAATTCCAACTCAGTGAACCGACGCCGCGATACACGAGATACCCGAAGATCGCGACCAGCGGTGCCAGGACTAGAAATACCGTGAATACGGCCAGACCGGTCATGACATGATCGGTGACGCGGCGTCGCAAGCTGATGGGTGGAACTACGCTTTTGCCAGCGGCGTTCTCAGGCATTTCCCCTCGCAGGCTGGCCGTGGGTAACGGTCCAAACCATCAGTCGTGCTAATGCATTCACAATAATTGTGACCAGAAACAGTGCCAGGCCGATTTCCACTAGGGCTGAAAGGTACGTGTCGCCGGTGGCTTCGCTGAATTCGTTGGCCAGCACACTAGCCATGGTCGAGGCAGGCGCAAAAAGTGACTTGGCAATTTCCGGCCGGAGGCCGATTACCATCGTGACGGCCATTGTCTCGCCCAGAGCCCTGCCCAATCCCAGGATGATGCCGCCCACGATGCCCGCCCGAGCATTTCGCAGGACACCAACACGAATCATTTCCCAGCGAGTCGCTCCTAACGCGAGTACACCCTCCCGCTGATGCTGCGGCACCACCATTAGCACCTCCCGAGTAATGGAGGAAATAATCGGAATGATCATGATGGCCAGGATGATACCCGCCGCCAACATCGAGATTCCGTAGGGAGGTCCAGAGAAGAACCCCGTCCAGCCCAGCGTCTTTGCCAGAAAAGGTTGTATATATCCGCTGAGCAGCGGTACCAGAACAAAAAACGCCCACAAACCATAGATGATGCTGGGAATCGCAGCCAACAGTTCCACAAAGAACGAGAGCGGTCCACGCAACGCCTTCGGGCACATCTCGGTCGTGAATACGGCAACACCCACCGCAAGAGGAACCGCAATGATGAGCGCCAGAATCGAAGAGACGATCGTGCCGTAGATAAACGGAAGCGCTCCGAATCGCTCGTTGACCGGATCCCAATCACTACTGGCAAAGAATCGAAAGCCGAAAGCATGCCAGGATAGATTGGAGCGCCACACCAGTTCGTAAACGATCAGAACCAGAATTCCCAATACGGCAAGCCCACACGCCATGATGACCCATTTGAATACTCGATCTGGCAACTCGCCGCTGGAAAAACCGAGCAGCGGTGCCGGTCGAACCATACTTGAAGTAAGTTTCGCCGTTCCAACCGGTTGGGGACCAGGCATATTCGGCCGGGGGAATGCAGGATTGGCCATCCATCAAACCGTAGCAAACCGTTGTTACAAACGTGTTAAAAGGCCGAGACTTTTTGTTGAGACATTTACAGTCCTGATGGCAGTCACAGGCCACCGACACGATCCACTTCATGCGAGCATTTCTGGAACCTCCATGACTCGCAATCCCGACTGCATGTAAACTGTGGGGCTTCCTATGCCCACGTTCGCCGCAGTCGATATCGGGTCAAACTCCGTTCGATTGAAAGTCGCTCGTCTCCAAGGCGGACGCCTGCGCCCTCTGCACGAGGATCGCGAAGTAACGCGCCTCGGCGAGGGTGTCTTCAGTTCTGGATTTCTTACTCCCGAGTCCATGGCCGATACCGTCAAGGTATTGCGCCGCTTTCACCGCACAATCCAGCAACTCGTGCCCGACACCGTCCGCGTCGTCGCGACCAGTGCATTGCGCGATGCGCGCAATTCCCAGGCATTTCTCGAGTGGGTTCGCTCCGCGACCGGCTGGCGATTGGAAATCGTTTCCGGACTCGAAGAAGCTCGCCTGATTCATCTAGGGCTCGTCTCGGACTCACGCATCGACCGCGCCCCCACCCTCATGATCGACCTTGGCGGTGGAAGTTGTGAGCTCACCATCTCTCAGAACGGACACATCCGGGACGCTGTGAGCCTCCCGCTTGGAGCCGTACGCCTGACAAATGAATTCCTGCGCCACGACTCGCCCAGAAAGGGAGAGTTAAAGCGGCTGCGCAGTTTCGTGACCCGCGAAATCAACCGCGTGGCCGACCGGATCGCCAAGGCGAAGATCAGAAATGTGATCGCAACATCCGGCACGGCAGCGGCATTGACAGCCGTCGCGAGCCACCTGCATCGGGGTCGAAGCCAGCAGCGTAACAACGTATCCCGCGCCGAAATGAGCCGGATCGCCAAACGGCTCGCCCGTTTGCCGATTGCCGAGAGACGTAAGATCGAAGGTATCGGTCCGCGTCGCGCTGAAATCATCGTCGCTGGTGCTGCGGTCTACCAGGAATTGCTCGAGCGCTTGCGGTTGAAAGGCTTCCGCTATTCGCCACTGGGTCTGCGCGATGGAATTCTCTCGCAGATGGCCGCCGATTATGATCGCACCACCCGTTCCGGTAGGCAGATCGAGTCCGAACGATGGGAATCCATCCTCAAGGCGGTCGAGCACTATCACGTCGACCGAAAGCACGCGAACGAAGTTCGCGAATCCGCGATGACTCTCTTTACGGCTCTTCGCAGTGTCCATCGTCTCCCGCCGGAGTATCGAGAATGGCTCTCCGCCGCAGCGATGCTCTACGAAGTCGGAGATTATGTGAACCGCAACGGACGGCACCGGCACGCTTACTACATCATTTCGAATTCTGAGATCTTGGGTTACACACCACAGCAGCGCAGAATTGTCGCTGCAATCGCACGCTATCTGGGTAAGTCGCGGCCGTCCATCGAGGAAGCTCCTATGAAGGCGGTCGAGACGGATGACCGGCAAGACGTGCAAAAAGCCATCGTCCTGCTCCGACTGGCTCGCGCGCTCAACTTGGGACGCAGCCGCGCTATCGAGAGGGTACGCGTCAGCGTGCGCGCTGCCGAAGTCCGCCTGACTCTGGTTCCACGGCGCCGTATGGGCGTCGATCTGGAACTCTGGGCGATCGAAAAAGATTGTGATTATTTCCGGGAAGTTTTCGGCCGGGAACTTTCCACCGCCGTTTCGTAGAGAGCGCGCAGGACTTTCGGCGTTACACACCACTGCACTGTGCCTGACGTTCGGCGCATTTCGACCTTCGCCACCGCTCCCTTTTTCAGCTCGATCGAAGCCTCACAACCGGAATCGCTGATCACAGATCCCAAGAACTGGCTGAGATTGGGATTGTGGCCAACCACCATGATCGCTTCCTGTCGGGCGTACTTCTCCAAAATCTTACGAAAATCGGCGAGCCCCGCTTCCGGACGGAGACCTGTATCCAGTTGCAGCTTGCCCTCAAACCCGATTTCGTTCCCGACGAGAAAAGCCGTCTGCGTGCACCGCTTCAGCGGGCTCGAGATGATTACGTCAACCTGCACATCGAGGGCAGTGAGCGCACGGCCGATGTAGCCACATTGCTCGATGCCTTCTTTGTCGAGGGCGCGCTTTTCATCTTTCTTGGGATTTGCGAAATGTTCGCCGGCACTCGCGTGGCGAAGGAAGTAGACGATCATAGATTGTTATCGCACTCTCGCCACGTTCGCGCGGCGCCCCTTTGGGGTCTGTGGCGACGGAAACACCAGAGGCGCCTTTCCTTCCGCAACCGACATCAGGAACTCCTGTGCACTGAACGCCGCTGCTCCCATCGGCGGACGCCGGTTCCGCTTTCCATATATAGGCTGCCATGCCGGAATGTAGCTGGCGTCTTTCAGGAGGATTCTTGCCTTGCGATTGTCCGCGAGGTATGCATCCAGTATCTCATGCCGGACACGGCTGCGAAGCATCTCATCGCGTAGCGGCACCAACACTTCAACACGCTCGTAGAGATTGCGCGGCATCCAGTCGGCACTCCCGATATAAATTTCCTCATCGCCGCCGTTCGCGAAATAGTAAATGCGGCTGTGCTCCAGATAGCGGCCCACGATGCTCCGCACTCGGATGTTTTCGCTTACTCCGCGCACGCCCGGACGTAACGCACAGATACCCCGCACAATCAGGTCGATCTCTACTCCGGCCTGTGACGCCCGATAGAGCGCCTGCACAACCGTCTTGTCGAGTAGGGCGTTCATCTTCGCAATAATCCGCGCTGGCCTTCCCTGCCGCGCATGTTCAGCTTCCCGTTCAATGAGTTCAATACTCTTTTCAGCCAAATCGAGTGGTGCGACAAGAAGTGGATCATAGCTCGGGTTTTCCGCATACGCTGTGAGGAAGCTGAACACGTCATGAACCGCCCGCGTGATTTCTGGATTCGCCGTGAACAGGCTCAGGTCGGTATAGATCCGCGCCGTCGTGGCGTTGTAATTGCCAGTACCGATATGACAGTAGCTGCGCGTCACGCCATCCGGATCGCGTCGCACCAACTGGGAGAGCTTGCAGTGCGTCTTCAGCCCGACCAGACCGTGAAAAACCTGAACTCCGGCGTCTTCCAGATCACGCGCCCACCGGATATTAGACGCCTCGTCAAAACGCGCCTTCAACTCAATGACCGCCGTCACTTCTTTTCGTGAGGCCGCCTCGATCAGCGCAGGAACAATCAGCGAGTGCTCGCTCGTTCGATAAAGCGTCTGCTTGATCGACAGAACGTTGTCATCCTGCGCCGCCGATTCGATGAAAGAAACCACCGCATCGTAGGAATCAAATGGATGATGCAGCAGGACGTCATGCGATCGCAACTCTGCGAACAAGTCCTTGGACTTTGACGTCAGTCGCAGCTCTCGAGGTGTAAACGTCCGATATTTCAAATCAGGCCGGTTCACCTGCTCGTACACATTGAACAGCCGCAGCAAGTTCACCGGCCCATTTACGGGAAAGACCTGCCAGGGATCGAGCTCAAACACCGTTCGCAGCCGCTCGATGATCTCCGGATCCGCTTCGGCTTCAATCTCCATTCGCACCGCGTCGCCCTTACGCCGGTTGTGCAGTTCTGTCCGCACCGATTCCAACAAGCTGCGAGCCTCTTCCTCCGCGAGATACAGATTGCTGTTCCGCGTCACGCGAAACGCTGCGGAAGAAACGATGTCATAGCCGTGATACATGCGTTCGGCATGGTGCGCCACCAAATCAGCTAGAAAAATAAAATCCGCCGTCTCCTTGGATGGAAGCCGAATCAGGCGCGGCAGTACCCTCGGCACCGATACAACGCCGGTATAAGTCAGCGCAGAACGCCGCCTCCGGCGCAGCAGGAATGCAACACACAATGCTTTATTGATGACCCGCGGAAATGGATGTGCCGGATCCACCGTGACCGGCGTCAGCAGCGGATCAAGTTCCTTCTCACAATAGTCGTCGACAAAGCGCATCGCTTCATCGTCGAGTTCACTCAAGCCCAGAACCCGGACTCGATTTTCCGCAAGTGCAGGTCGCAAACGAGTGTTCCAGCAGTCGTATTGGTCCTCGACAAACTCATGCGTCAGCTTGTTGAGGATGTCCCTTTTTGCGGTAAGGGTCAGCCCGTCGGGTCCTGATTCGTTATACCCATCCTCAATCTGCTGCATCATCGCCGCGATGCGCACTTCGAAAAACTCATCGAGGTTACTGGCCGAGATGGAAAGAAATTTCAGCCTTTCGAGCAGCGGATTGCCTTCGTCCCCAGCCTCTTCCAGCACGCGCCGATTGAATGCGAGCCAGGAAATATCACGATTTAGGAAATATTGCGGATTGTCGAGAGAAATGCGGACCATAAGACCCGTTCAGGTTCTACTACTTCTTCAGGATGATCTCTGCCAGAAGAGCCGCTTAACGTACGGGGTCTGGGAGACTCGGGGAACTCAGTATAAAGCATGGCGTTGGAGACCGTCTTACAGCGCCTCCGCAGCCATACTTCTCACGAGATAAAACCGGTACTTGCATGCTCCTTCTTTCTGCAAGTACCGGTTCATTCTTTAGCCTTAACTTTAACGCTTACAACTAGTTGTTACGGTAGGTAGTAGCGGAACGAGCTAAACACCATGTTGTCGATTCCGTGCGGTTCGAGCCCGTTCCCGGACCAGGTGTTACGCGTTACGTAGGAGTACTGAAGTCCCCAGCGCAGCCCGCCTTTTGGCCCGTTGTAGATCTTGTGCCAGAAACCGGCTGTTCCTTCGATGATCACCCGAGTATCTCCCGTGCAGCCAGAGAGACTGCCCGGCAGAAATCCGCTCCCGTTCACAGGACCTGTTTCCGTATAGCATCCTGTGTTTCCGAAATGTAAAGACCCATAACCGACGGTCTTTCCGGTGACCGGATCGAACGTCGCACTGCGCGCGGCATATTCCGCGCCGGCATTCAGGTAGATGTCCACCTTCGGCGCATGCCACTCCAGAGTAGTGAGCCCTTGCAGGCTCTTGATCATGGCAAGGCTGCCATCAGCCCGAACGGTAGCGTCTGGGAGTCCGCTGGTTCCGTAACGTCCAACTCCGCTACCGCCTAAACCGTGCAGACCGAAGTCGAGTTTCTTGTTGACGAATGACCACCGCGCGTTTGCACCGCCCCCGCCGCCATTTGTTGACGTGTTGAAGGCGCCGAGAGCGTTCGGTCCAGGAGTCGTTGCTCCCAGGCAGAACGCGGTGGAGGGAACGTCTTCGCACGGAAACACGCGGTCGCGGAATCGGCTATAAATGCCGAAGATCTCGTAATGTCCGAAACCCGGCTCGAAGACGATCTTGCCAATCAAGTCCGGCGATGGATTGAATGAGTAATTCGCCGCCGGCGAGCAGGTTGTCGTGACTGCAGTGCCCGTGCTGTTCAGGCTGCTCGTGCAGGTCGTAATGGCACCGTTGTAAAGCCCGCCACCCGAGCCCGCCGATCCCACAAGAAAGTTCGGAGCATTGCCATGCGTCGTCAGCGTTTCTTGCGAATCTTCCAATGAGGCCGCAAGCCACAACTTGTTGTTGATGGCTTTGGATACGCGGAATCCGTACTGCCGAGCCCAGCTGAAGCCCACGTGATACTGAGGGTCAATAGTCATGGGCAGCGCTTCCGTGCGGTTGTCCACACCATGCCTCGTCTCAGTGACCAGACTCCACATTTGGCCGCCCGTGAAGGTCCAGCCGCTATCCAATGAAGCCTGTGCCCACGCTTGCCGTTGGCGGAGCGAATAGCTGTTGCTCTGGTTGTTGTTGGAGGTGACCGCCGCTGACAAGAAATCGGCTTCCACGTAGCCTGAGATCTTCGCGCTCGCCAGCTTCCCTTCCGCCAGCATCGAAATACGCGACTGCCGTCCGGAGCCGAAGAATTCTGACATTGAACTCTGCGATGCTCCCGGCATAGTAAGCGAGTTGAACGGCGTATTGATGTCCGACGCCAGCGCTCGCGAACGCCGCACAGTTTCTGCCGCCAGGAAGCCACCTGGAGTGATCGTGATGCCCTTGAAGTGAATCGCGGTCGGAGGTTCGGCGATCTTCTTCTGGGTGTCCTGAATCGATACGACCGCGTTCGTCATATTGTTCTTCAGGTCCGCCACATCACTCTTGATTTCTGTGACGCTCTGTTGCTGCTGCGACGCAGCCGATTGGGCAGCCTCAGCCTTGTTGGACGCATCCGTCGCCGCCGACTGCGCCTGCTGTACGGCCTGGTCCTTGTGATGCAACTCATCGCGCAGTTGCTGAATCTGCTGTTGTTGCTGCGCGAGCGCGGCCTGCTGCGATGCGATCGCATCGCGCAGTGCCTGGACGTCGGCGGCTGTTATGCTGGCTGACGCTTTCTTTTTTGCCGGTTTTGACGCGGTCGTGGTTTGTGCCAGCAAGCCCGTCGTCAACAGTAGAATTCCACACCACATCCGCACAGACTTCATCAGTTCTCTCCTTTATTTGCCGACAAGCTGCCCCTTGCTTTCGGTTGTTATCAGTGAACCTGTTTAATCGCTTGTTGTACCTTCGCAACCACGTTATCTGGCAGCGGTGCGTACGCAAGTGCGGCGGTCATCTTCTGACCATCCGTGACCATCCAGTTGAGGAAGTCGCTGAGGATTTTACCTTTTGCAGAGTCTCTCGACTGCTCCGGAATCAGCAGCCACGTGAAGCTCGAAATCGGATATGCATCTTTGCCCGGGGCGTTGGTGATCGAAACGCGGAAGTCCGCCGGCATTTTCGGAGCCGATGCCGCAGCAGCCGTTACGCTCTCCAGCGATGCCTTTACAAACGTGCCTGATGAATTACGGATCGTTCCGTACGGAATCTTATTCTGGATCGCGTAAATCAGTTCGACGTAGCCGATGGACCCACTTAATTGACGAATCAGTCCCGCAACGCCTTCATTGCCCTTACCACCCATCCCAATCGGCCACTTCACCGATGTGTCGCTGCCGACCTGGCTCTTCCATTCGGGACTGACTTTTGACAGATAGTCGGTCCAAATAAAAGTGGTTCCGCTACCGTCGGAGCGATGAACGACAATAATGTTCGCATCAGGAAAATTAATTCCGGGATTCGCCGATATCAGCGCCTTGTCATTCCACTTCGATATCTTCCCCAGAAAAATTCCTGCTAATGCATCAGGCGTGAACTTGATCTCCCCAGTCACTCCGGGAATGTTGTAAGCCGGCACGACTGCGCCGAGCACGGTTGGAATATTAAGGATCTTCGATTTCGCGTCTTGCAGTTGTTTGTCGGTCATCGGCATATCGCTGGCGCCGAAGTCGACGGTGCCCGCGGTTACCTGGCGAATGCCGCCGCCGCTGCCAATCGGTTGATAATTTATCTGAATGCCAGAATGAGATTTGCCGTATTCGCTGAACCATTTCGAATACATCGGGTTGGGAAATGTGGCACCGGCTCCGTTCAGCGTCGTTTGCCCCACGACCGGCAAGGCCAGAAGCACGCACACTAACAGCAGCACGAGTTTGCGCATCGGTAGATGATTCCTCCTTTTTTGAGTGCTATGGTTCCCGTTCTATCGGCGCAGTGTTAAAGGATGGTTACAATCGAGTGAATTTCTGATGAACGGATATGGTACACAGTGGAGTTAAATTCTCAAGTTTCTCTATAGCAAATCGCTAATGCGATTGCGACGCTCGCAGGCGGGAAATTTCCCTCGGAAACAGCGTATTTCCGGGAAATTGCTGTTGCAGTCTGGAAAGAATCTCGATGGCGCGCGCTTTGTCCTTCTCTCGCACGTAGGCGATAGCCAGAAGCACTCGCGCAAAGGGCGCAAGGTAATGTCCGTGATCGGCGGTCATCTGTAAATCCGCCATTCCCCCTTGCTTATCCGCTGGCAAACCGCCCATCCGCAGGATCCAGCGAACCGGCGCCGCCACGCTCCCAATGATGTATTTGCTGAAACCCGTCGCCAACAACGCATCGTAACAATGCGGGCAAACCGCCAACAGTTCCTGCGCTGATGCGGACGCTTGCTTTGTGTAATGCAACGATGCAAGATTGCGTTTCTCAATCAGCGCCGCATAATCTGCCTGCAAACCCGACGAGAGCGTCAGGGCGAATACAGCATCGGGATCCTTTCCGTCTTTCGCCAAACGAGCATGTGCCAGACCCTCCGCTCGATCAATCGCGCCCTCGAAATGATCGCGCACTGCCGGATCTGGGCTCACCTTCGGCCTGTCTGCGAAGGCTGCATCGTTTTCAAAAAATTGCGCTTCCAGCACACCGAGGCGGTTGAACTCCGAAAACAGATAGCCTGCCGCCTCGCTCACCGGCCCCACCGGATCTTCCGGGTGCTGTTTCTGCCAGTTCGCAAAGTCGTTCTGCGCTCCAGCGAAATCCAAATTGTAAAGCCCTGTGAATCCTCGCTCGAGCGGGGTGATCTCGGCCGTTCTTCGTAGATCGTCGGCAAAGCTCGGACGGCAGACAGCGATACAACCCAGCAAGACTGCCATCCAAACCCACCCTCGTGAATCTCTATGCCTGCTCATCCTATTGCAGCCCGCGTTGTTCTATCATCTGATAACTTCTGGCTTGGAATACCCGACATCATTAGAACAGGGTCTTAGCATTTTGATGCCGAACTGAGCGAAGGCCAAAGGCTTTTTTGTAAATGTTGTGTCATCTATAAACAGTTGACGGTAGCATGGGAATGAAAATTCATGGGCGATTCTAAGACCGTACACGCGCCGGGGTGGCCAGGCATTCCCCCGCGTTGGACTTCCAGTGCCAAGACGGGCGCCGGAACAGCTCTGAACCGGCACAGCAAGGTCTGGTTCACCTTGAGTCACGGCATTCTCAATGAGGTCTATTACCCCAGGGTCGATCAGGCCTGCACGCGCGACATGGGTTTCATCGTCACCAATGGCATCGATTTCTTTTCCGAAGAGAAACGCCATTGCACCTTCGAAAACCGCCCAATCGAGCCCGGGATTCCGACCTTTATATTGACGAATACCGATATCTCCGGCCGCTACCGGATTCACAAGGAAGTACTCTGCGATCCCTACCGCAGCGTCGTGCTCCAGAAAATTCGCCTCGAGCCCCTTCACGGCATTCTCGCCGATTACCGCCTTTTTGCGCTGCTCTCACCTCACCTTGCTAATTGTGGATACGGAAATACCGGATGGCTCGGCGACTACAAGGGCTTCCCCATGTTCTTTGCGCAGCACGATACCGCGACACTCGCTCTGGGATCATCCGCCCCTTGGAGGAAAACGTCTGTAGGTTTTGTCGGTGCTTCCGACGGTTGGCAAGACATCTCGCAGCACTTCGAGATGGAATGGGAATACACGCGAGCAGAAAACGGCAACATCGCATTCACGGGCGAAATCGATCTGGCGGCATGCAACGGCGAATTTGTCATGGCCCTCGGCTTCGGTTCCATCTGGACTGAGGCTGGACAGCAAGCTCGCTCCAGCCTCTTCGAGGACTATGGCGAGATCCGCTCGATCTACGTTTCACAATGGAAGACGTGGCAACAGAGACTTCTCCCTCTCGACAATGCGCTTCGGCAGAATGACCTGTATCGCTCATCCACGGCCGTTCTCCGCACCCATGAATCAAAAGATTTCCTCGGAGGAATCATCGCCAGCCTCTCGATCCCATGGGGATTCAACAAGGGCGACGAGGATCTCGGCGGATACCACCTCGTGTGGCCTCGTGACCTGGTTGAGACCGCTGGTGCCATGCTCGCCGCCGGCGCGGTCGATGATGCCGTCCGCGTCCTCCGCTATCTCGAGGCCACCCAGGAAGCAGCCGGTAACTGGGCACAAAATCTCTGGCTCGACGGGCGTCCCTATTGGAGCGGCATTCAGATGGACGAGACCGCTTTCCCCATTCTCCTGGTGGATCTGCTGCGCCGTGAGGCGCCTGACGCCCTCGGCAAAATCGAACGCTGGTGGCCCCTGGTGCGCAACGCCGTCAGTTTCATTATTCGCAACGGCCCAGTCACACAGCAGGATCGTTGGGAAGAAGATGCCGGATATTCCCCCTTTACCCTCGCCGCAGAAATCTCCGCGCTGCTCGCCGCAGCTGAAATCGCAGATCTGACCAATCATCCGCAGCAAGCCGAGGTCATGCGTGACACGGCCGACGCATGGAACGACAACATCGAGCGCTGGACTTACGCAACCGGCGGCGATTTGGCGCAACAGCTTGGAATATCGGGCTACTACGTGCGCATCGCGCCTCCCGCGACCGACGGGGCCGCATCCCCGACCCAAGGCTTCGTGGCGATCAAGAATCGTCCGCCCGGACAAGATGGCGAACGCGCCTATCACATCATCAGCCCCGACGCCCTCGCTTTGGTTCGCTTCGGTCTACGCGCACCCAATGATCCGCGAATTCTGAATACTCTTCGCGCCATCGATGCTCTGCTCGCGGTCGAACTCCCTCAAGGCCCTTGCTGGTATCGCTATAACGGCGACGGCTACGGCGAACACAAGGATGGCTCGGCATTCGATGGAACGGGCATTGGCCGCGCCTGGCCGTTGCTGGCGGGCGAACGCGCGCACTATGCTCTCGCCGCCGGACACCGCGACGAGGCCGAAGCCCTGCTCACCGTGATGGAAAATTCCACTGCCGGAGAAGGCCGACTACTTCCAGAACAAGTCTGGGATGGAGCTGACATTCCCGCACTCGAGCTCTTCCGCGGCAAACCTTCCGGCTCCGCGTGTCCTCTGGTTTGGGCACATTCCGAGTACATCAAGCTGCGGCGTTCCATCCGTGACGGAAGAATTTTCGACCAGGCCCCGCAGACTGTTCAGCGCTATTTGAAAGAGAAACACACACGCCAGATTTTCGGCTGGAGATTTAACAACAAAACACGAAGCATTCCTCGGAACAAAACCTTGCGCCTCGTCTTGCTATCCCCAGGCCTTGTGCACTGGAGTATCGATAATTGGCAAACGGCGCACGACACAAATCCAAGAGACACTGGTTTAGGAACTTACATCCTCGATTTGCCCACGGCTTCCTTGCCGCCCGGAGGTCAGGTGGTCTTTACATTCTTCTGGCCAAATGAGAATCGCTGGGAAGGAACGGACTTCCACGTAACGATAGAAAACTGAAAGGCTGCCGGTCGCCTCCTCAGACGAGCTGATCGTTGCAATTCGCGATCCTTTGGGCAGGTCTTACCCTTCCGCAGCCGAATAGCACAATTCCACCACGGTGCAGTCATCGCTCAGCGGATTCCCGGCACAAAATTCAGATACGGCCGAGAAAATTCCTTCCAGGTTGGAATACTTGAGGGCAGCTTGCTCCAGGCGGAAATCGTCAAAGAACTCTCCATTCGAATTCTCCGCTTCCGTCACGCCGTCTGTCACAAGAATGAAGCGGTCCCCCGACTTCATCTGGCATGTCGCGCTCTCAAACGTGGCATCCGCCAGAAGCCCGACCGGCACGTTTCCGTGTGGTGGCCGAATCACTTCATCACCGCACACCAGTAGCGGGGGTACGTGTCCGCAATTGATGTACTCCAGTTCGCCGTCGCGCCGCAGGCGAGCGATCAGTACTGTCGCGTACTTTTGACCCTCCATCTTTTCGGCGAAATACCGATTGACGGCGGTGACCACCTCAATCAACGGCATGCCCGCGCTTAGATGGGAATAGATCATGCCTTGCAACGTTGAAGCCAGCAATGCGGCTGAAACCCCTTTGCCGCTCACGTCAGCCAACACAACCGCAAGCCCTTCTCTCGTGTTAAACGCGTCGTAGAAGTCGCCGCCGATTTCCTTACACGAGACGTTTCTCCCGTTCAAGCGTGCAAAGGGGACTTCCGGGATTTTTACGTGCATGAGCCGCTGCTGAATGCTCGCCGCGATGCTCAACTCTTGTTGATATCGGCGCGCTTCCTCTTCCGCCTGTACCAAACGCGCATTCTCGATCAACGACGCAGCTTCAGTTGCGATCGCCTTCAGGATGTTCTGGCTGACGTCAGTAATATTCCGTGACGCAAACCTCGCGTCCACATAAAGAACGCCAATGGTCTGCGTGGCCGGCATCGGGATGGGAGTCTGTGCATCTCGCGCCGCTTGCACCTGCAACTTCCGCAGGGGGATACAGACCACCGTTCGCAAGTCGTATGCCACGATGCTATGACGTCCCGCAAGGTCCAGCGATTTGCTCGTATCCGTCAACAGGAATTCCAGATTCGACCGCATCGATTCTTCCAGAAGCGAATGCGATATCGTTTTGTCGTCCAGCAGAGGCTCTTTCTTCGAGTTCCGTCCCGCCTTCAGGCTGAGCTTTCCGTCTTCGTCTTTCAGAAACACGTATGCTCGCTCCGCCTTGGTCAACTCAAGGGTCACGTCGAGCATCGTGATCAGAATCTCTTCGAGGACTCCCGCAGTGTTCAGCTTGCGAGCTGCTTCCAGAAACAACCGCAACGTCTCAAGTTCGGTGGCCTCACTCTTGATTCCACCGCCAATCACCGAAATCTGGCTCAGGAACTCCCGGGCGGTATTGGACGTAGCATGAGCTGGATTAAACAGGATGTACGCGGAGTCTCGCGCCCCAAATTCCAGCCTATCGCCGCGCTCCAGCTTCTGGCGCTGAATGCGCTCGCCATTGACGAATGTCCCATGCTTGCTGCCCTGATCGACAAGAATGAAATCCGCGCCTTCCTGCATGATCTGCGCGTGATCCCGCGAAACCCGCGGATCGGCAATGACCAGATCTTTGTCGACCTTTCGCCCCACGGTGAACGGGGTGCGGTTCAGAATGATGTTCTTCTGCTCGCTACCCTGCACAAAAACCAGGGCCGGAAACACTCCGGACGTTGGGCTATGACTGTGTGAACTGATGGTATTGAGGGCCATGAACGGTCATTCAGCGGCGCCCGTCCGCGCGTTGCCGGGCAAAGCTGAAGCGAAAACTGAACCCACCC
>Ga0335085_10000673_pt1 | contig 89909 bp, 74 predicted proteins | sample Lox_Sample_45_FD_206712 | JGI IMG/M metagenome (GOLD analysis project Ga0335085, IMG submission 206712) | Soil microbial communities from Loxahatchee National Wildlife Refuge, Florida, United States - Lox_Sample_4.5 | ecosystem: Environmental > Terrestrial > Soil > Wetlands | place: USA... | reverse complement strand
CTCCAATTGCTTTGAATTATGTCGTATACCCAAAGATGGGACGAAGACCAAGCGCCAGTAATGGCAAGGTATCTTCCGTCCGGCGATTGGGCGATCAGGTCTCCGATCCAGCCGTCGCGTTGCGCCAGAACGCCGGAAGGGGTTTCGAGCAAAGTGTGAAATCCGTTCTGTTGACTCCAGACCACCCTCCCTGAGCGTTCCAGATACGAGACTCGTTCACTGCCGATGACATTGGTCGCGGCGGAGAGCCGTCCGTTGCTTAAGTGCTCCCCAAGCGTCGAAACCAAGGAATACGCGCCGTCCCGGTAGCAAACGATGCTAGCACTGTTCAAAGTCCACCCAGATAGGAACATATCAGCCAGAGGCATCATCGCAGCAGAACTTCCAGCCCCATCGATCACGACAACTTGTGAAACAAGGTTGGAGCGACCGAATCCGCCGCTTCCACCAGATTTGCCCCAGCCAGTGCGGACATAGGCGATGGATTTTCCGTCCGGGCTTGGGATCGGATTGTAGGCGTTTTCCGTCGACAGGAGGGCCTCGTTCCGAGTTTGCGGCCGCGCAAGGGTCGCCGACAAGCCTATCGAGAGCAACGAAATCAGCCCAACGGATGCCTTTCGCATTTTGTTCATCGCTTGCTGGGTAATTGTGTAATTCTACGCCGGATCAGAGCTGCCTCGGTGCACACGGTCGTAGCATTGCCATTGTGCACTAATCCTTATGGACCGTTTTAGTAAGTCTTTAGACGTCCGGCATCTTCGACGTACACAAGCGAGGTCTCAAGGGCTGCTACACTCTTTCGGTTCACGTTGCCTACTCGAGGTCTCATGCGTACTCTTTTGCTGTTTGCTATTGTCGTAATGATGACTACCGTAGTCGAACCGCAGACTCCTGCTCCCCAGGCCGTTACCGATCCGAAGCAGATCGTCTCCAGGCCCAACGCACAGGTGGAGAAAAACCTGACCATCGAGAAGCTCTACATGACGCGTCAGATCGGTGGCGCCGATTGGTCGCCCGATGGCAAGTCCATCGTGTTCGTCAGCAATATCAGCGGACGGAACAATCTGTGGCTTATGCCGTCGGAGGGTGGATGGCCTACGCAGTTCACCGTGAGTGATCAGCGTCAAACCTCGCCGGTGTGGTCGCCCGACGGCAAGTGGATCGCCTACATGTCGGACTACGACGGTGACGAGCAGTGGGATATCTTCCTGGTTTCGCCGAGGACGGGACAGGTCGTAAACGTCACCAATACGCGCGAGATCGCGGAAGAAGCACCGGCCTGGTCGCCCGATGGGCGGTATCTCGCCTACATGGTGAAGCCCCGCACCTCCTCGGTGTTTGAAATCGACGTCTACGACACGCTGCTGCGGGAAGTGCAACACATGACCACCGGCACGGCGAAGGACCGCATGAACGCCGACCCGATCTGGTCGAACGACGGAAAGTTCATCGTCTACAGCCAATACCAGTCCAAGGGTACAGACTCGAACCTGTTTCTCGTGGATGTGGCGAGCGCTCAGAGCACGCTGCTCACCCCCCACGACGGCGAACAACTTTTTTCCGCGCACGATGTTTCGCCGGATGGCAAGCAGGTGCTAATCAGTTCGACCGCCGCCAATGGCTACCAGAATGCCGGGTTGCTCGACATCGCCACTAAGAAGATTCGCTGGTTGACCAAAGACAAGTGGGAAGTGTCCGGCGGCGCATTTTCTCCCGACGGCCGCCTCCTGACCTACATGGCCAACGTGGACGGCAATGCGGATGTTTACCTGTACGAGGCGTCCACCGGAAAAGCGCGGGCACTTCCCCTCCCCAAGGGACTGAACGACGCGGGCGCCGTCTCTCCCTTCAGCCGCGACAATACGCGCCTGCTCTACCACCACAACGGCCCAACGTCGCCCGGCGACCTGTGGGTTTACACCCTGGCCGATGGAAAGTCGCATCGCCTCACGCAGTCGCTGGTAGGAGGAGTGCGCTCGCAGGACATGGTCGAACCGTTCCTCGTCCACTATCCGAGCAAGGACGGCAAGTGGACAATTTCGGCGTTTGTCTATGCCCCTTTCAATCTGCCGCGGAATGGGCAACATCCGGCGATCGTATACGTCCACGGAGGCCCGACCGCACAGACCATGAACACGTTCAACCGGTTCGTGCAGTACATGGTCAATCAGGGATACTTCGTGATTGCGCCCAACTATCGCGGTTCGACCGGCTACGGCAAGGAATTCCAGCAGGCCAACCTCTTCGACATGGGCGGCGGCGATTTGCAGGACGTTCTCGCTGCTGCCGACTGGATCAAACAGACCGGTTACATCGATCCCAAGAAGCTGATCCTGATGGGCGGGAGTTATGGCGGCTACATGACGATGATGGGCGTGACCAAGGCCCCCGATCTGTGGGCGGCGGGCGTTCCGATCGTTCCCTTCGTCAACTGGTTTACCGAGATTCAGAACGAAGATCCGGTGCTTCAGCAAAGTGATCTGGCGACGATGGGCGATCCGGAGAAGAACAAGGCTCTCTACGAGGATCGTTCGCCGATCAACTTCGTGGACCAGATCAAGGCGCCGCTGTACCTGCTGGCCGGCGGCAACGACCCGCGATGCCCGAAGTCGGAGGCACAACAGGTCGTGGATGCTGTCAAGAAGCGCGGTGGTGTCGTTGAATACAAGGTCTATGAGAACGAAGGCCACGGCTTTGCGCGGGTCGAGAATCAGATCGACGCTTACAAGCGGGTGGCAGATTTTCTCAAGGCGCACGTCCCGCCAGCCGATTGCGGTTGTTCCTTGAATGAGTAGCAACGCTCGACCGCTGCACTCAGGCAGGAACCTGTTAGGTCAGGAGCTTTCCGGCTCATCCCATCTCTGTAGCCCGCCGCGCCATTGCCGCCCGGCGTTTGTCTCGCGCATCCAAGCGCAGGTAGAGCATATACAGCACGATCACGAGGTTCACCACCAGCACCAGCAAGCGGAACCATGTCGGCTTGTGAATCAGGTCGGCAAGTTCGAACGGGATATAGATCGTCCCCGAGGCAAACGCCAGCCACTCCGCCCAAGGCAGCGCGTACCACAAGCCGTAGGCCTCGACGAAGCGCAGAATCGTGTAAATGCTAGCGACCACCGCGATCTTCCACAAGCGCACGTCGCTCACCTTGGACACGAGGTCGATGAAGACGCCGACATAGTGGTGATACGGGTTGGCGTGGAAGAACTCCAGAAAGCTCTCTGCCACTCCCCAGATGTCCTTGTGCCGCATCGAGAACAGGCCCAGGCCGGCCAGAACCACGATCACGCCTTTCGTGAATTCAATGGTGGCAACTGTGCGCACGCCTTTAATGTGTTCGGGATCGTGGACGTACGGGTGCATGACAGGGTGAGAGAGTACTGCTGTTTACTCTACCATCCAAGGCCTGGGCCTATCCGCGCACGCTGGCCCGCAGTTCCTCGACAATCTCCTGCGCCGCCTTGTGAGCCGCCTCATTCTGCTTGACGTCGAACGAAATAGCGCCAACCCGCGCATGACCGCCGCCGCCGTAGCGCTCACAGACCTTGGCAAGATTCACCGTAGGTTCGCGTTTTGACCATGGATTCGAGCCAACCGATACCTTCACGCGAAACGAACTCTTGCTCAACCCCACGCTGTAAATGGAATCGGGATGAAGGTAATAGGGGATGAACTTGTTGTAGCCCTCCAGGTCCTGATCGGTGATGTCGAAGAAGATGGTGCCGCCTTTTTCTTCCGTGCGCCGGCGCAGCACGTCCATCGACCGCTGATGCCTTTCCATGAGTGGCGGCAGCACCGCAGCCACAAAGGGCTTCTCGAGGATCGCGCCCAACGGTTCCCAGGCAAGCAGCGAGATCAGTTTCTTGACGAAGTCCGGCTCCGGCGCAGCCTCAATCGCCATCGTCAACTTCATGGCCGGCGCTTTCATTTCGACTGCAGACTGGGCATTCTCGTAGAGCGCACCGTCCACAATGTCGGTCCAGTGCACGAGTTCCGCAACGGGCCGGGGGTCGAAACCGAAGCGCTGCTCGGCGATCATGGCAATGAAGCTGGTGCATGACTTGAAGGCGGGGTCATAGAACTTGCGGTTGCTTTCATCCTGTTCGAAGTTCGCCGCATCGGCAGGCGAAAGGAACGCGCTTTCGTGATGGTCAAACCACCAGGTGATTTTCGGAGATGCCGAATACTTGAAATCCACGATCGCGTTTTCGTCGCCATCGAACTGATTCTCGTCGAAGAGTGACCCGGCGCGATGCAGAAGTCCGGTGTAGACAAACTCGACATCATTGCGGATGCGCTCGCCGTAAAAACGCGAGAACAATGCCGCCGACGAAGCCCCGTCGAAACACTTGTCATGATAAAAAACCCTTACTCGCAAGCTGGCTCTTTCCCGACCCGCCGCGAGCGGGTCCGCAAGGTGAAAAACAGATAGGGTTGCTGGTTTGGGAGATTCTGTCAAGAGGACCGCCGGACAGGGTCTCGGCTCTCGGCCTTTACGGCGTCCCTCATACTCTCGCTGAGAGCTGAGAGGCGAGAGCCAGGCCCGCTATTTCTTCCGCTGCCGGATTTTCACGTCGAAACTGACGACGCCGTTCTGGTCTCGCAGGGCTACTATCGAGACATTGCGCGTCAGGTTATATTCCACCTGAATGACCTGTTGTGATGCTACCGAGACATTGGTGCTGTAGGTAATCGTCACGTTACTCGCCACCTGCTGCTCGATGGTGACCTGGGGGCCGCGGACCACGTTCGTCTCGCTGCTTGATCCCTGCGGGTCGATCTTGATGCGACTCACTCCGAACAGGTGTTGCATGCGGCTGGTCACGGCGGTGTTGAGAGCCTGATTCAGCAGCAGGTTCGAAGCTTCACCGGTGAATCCGGCCGATCCGCTGCCCTGCAGCGCCGCTGATTCTTCCGCGGTACGCCCAAGGGCAAGCAGAGCGATGACGTCGGCCTCCGGCAGCGGAGGTTCCGAGTGCCAGGTCGGCTTCAGCGAGTTGGGGGCGCTCAAGTCGCCGCTGATCGTGACCGTAATGTCATAGTCGCGGACCCGCGTGGAAGCCCGAATGTCAATCACCGGCTGCGTTTTAGCCGGATTCGAGAGTGTCACTTCCATTCGTTCCACGTTGTACTTTGTCCCGTTAAACGATAACTGGCCCCCTTCATTCGCATTCACTCGCCCGATCACCACGGGTCGGTCGGCAGTGCCCCTCAACCGAAGGTCGGCGCTGCCGGACAACTTGGCGATTGCGGTCTGCATTTGCAGTTCGGGCGTTGTCACGACATGAACATCGAGCTTCAACCGGCTCGCCAGATTGTCCGACCCCGCCGAAACTACGGATCGCTTGCTGCGCTCTGCGTACGCACCAAAGTCGAAGCCGGGCGTCACCCCGAGTTTGGTCACCACGACGGTGCCGCTGAGCAATGCGGAATTGCTCGACCCGGACAATCTGAGATTGGCATTGGCGGTGGAACTCACTCCCGGCGGATAACGAAGCCGGACATCGCGTGCCCTGGCGCCAAGATCCAGAGTCAAAGTTCCATTTTGGTAGCTGGCGGAACCTGTCAGCGCGATCGTCCCGCCTCCCGTCGTCCCGTCCAGTTTCTCGATCTGAATCCGGTTCTGGTCGAACAACAGCACTCCATTCAGATTGCTCAGTCCGCTGGGGAAGTCATTGTGGCTGACGAACGTGTCTTTCAACTCCAGCCGCCCCTGCACCACGGGATTGGAATGCGTGCCTCCAACATTCAAACCCACGTTCATGACCCCGCGTGCTGAGACCTTGGGATTCAAGGTCTGCAGTAACTCCACGCCGACGGTTCCATCGAGCCGGAAGTCCATCTCTCCCGCCCCGGACAACGGCGCCTGGCCATGCGCCGTGAAATCCGTCCCGTTACCCGAGAGGTGCATGTTCTCCAGGCGCAAGACATGATCGGCGACCTCGATGCGCACCGGTTCCGAGTTGTGCAGCTTGACGTGAGCGACCTCCGCATCGACAGAATCGAGATTGGCAGACAAATCGAGATCGCGCGGCGAACGGAGTGGCCCATGCAAGCGAATCGTGCCCCCCAACCTGGAGTGCCCGGTCGTCCTTCCCGGCAGATACACGTTGAGGAGCGAGTCGATATCGAGATTCTTAAACGCGACGTCTAGGTCCGACGGATAGTCGCTTTCGGTTCCCACCGTGCCTTGGATCTTGAGATCGGCCTGTTCAAAGTCTGAATGCGCCTGAATCTCCAGTTGCGTGCCCTTCGTGACCGCATCGGCGTAGAAATCGCCCGCGCGCTCCTTGTCGAAAGCCAGATCGCGAACGTGAAGGTGTGCTTCGATGACAGGTTGCTCCACGGTTCCGCTGGCGCGGGCGGCGAAGTCGGCGTTGCCATCTACCGTGAGCCGGCTGGTTTGCAGTCGCGGAAAATGCGCGAGCTCCAGGTTCTTTCCCGAAAGATTCACCCGAAACTGATGGCTGGCGAGATCGACGGCGAGACTGCCGGAAACCGTGGCTCCGTAGAGGCTGGCTGCGACATTATTGATTTGGAGTTCTCTGTCGGCCAGCCGGAGATCGCTTTGCAGTGAGGGAACGAGAGTGTCATAGATCTTCGCATCGCGGACCTCAAGACGTCCCTCACCGTGAGGGTGCAGCCAAGTGCCGGAAGCATGGAGCGAAACATCCGCTGTGCCCGCGAATGGGTATCGAGACCCTGCAAGCTGAGCAGTCTCAGCGAGGTCGGCACCGCGAACATCAAGCCGCAATGTGAAGGGAGAATTCGGCTGGGCGACCCCATTGGCAAGGGCGAGGCTGCCGTCGAAGCGCACCGTGGTGTGACCTCGAATGAGAAGGCCATTGTGAGCGGCTGCATTTCCGCTCGAATACTGAACGCTTGTAGTGATCGCATCCCAATGCACCGAGCGAGCCGGGCTGCGGCCGTGTGCCGGCAGTTCGGTGCTGAAGTCGTAGACCTCGAGGTTGCCGTTCAGGGTCAGTGCCGACACGCGGCCGCCGGCTGTTCCCTCGAACTTTGCCCACCCGCGCACGGAGAACGGCACCTCACCGGCACCATAGGCCGCCTGTATCAACGGTTGCCATTCTCTGACGTCGTGACTGCTGAACGAGAAGTTCAGCGCAGAAGCGGCTGAGATACTGCCACTGCCCTCGATCTCCGAAGCGGGGGTGTTGATCCGGAACTGATCCAGCTGCAATGTGTCACCCGCTCCCCGATAAACTCCCGCGATCTGACCTCGAACGGGAAGTTGTCCGGGTTCGGGCTGCTGTGGAGGGGCAATGCTCAGGTTGGCTCGTGTCTCCGCGTCGCGAATCGTCCCGAACCAGGCCATTTCCAGGCTGCCGCTGACCGCCCCTGCAAGGTTCAGTCGCTCCAGTGGAACCTTCTTTGTGTTCAGGACCGCGATGCCGGGAGCCAGCGGAAAGCCGGCCAGCTGAAGTCGCACTGATCCGCGCTGCATACCTCCTAATGGCACCCGTCCTTCCACGTGCCGCCCCTTCGCGGGCTCTTCGGCGAGCGAGACCTGCCAGTTGGTGACATCCACATCTCCCTGCAGGTCACCGCCAAACAGGCTTGCTTTGATGGATGAAATCTGAAGCCGTTGCGGCGTGACGGAGAATCGGGCCGCCAGGCGTCCATTCTGGGTTTTCAGTCGTCCATTGGACCATTCGACGTCACGCGCCGCAATGGATCCTTGGGTTGCGAAGTCCCGGATGCTCCATGACTCCTTGCCTTCAAAATGAACAGTCCCGCGCTGCCAGGCCGGTTGCTGCAGGAATGCAGCAAGATCGGCAACGTCGAGCGTGCCGTGGTACTGTCCGCTTACTTCGGGGTTACGGAAATCCTGGACAGAGCCGGAAAAATGAAGGTCCGATTTCCCCGAGGTGGCGTTCAATTCGCTGATGTCCAGGTGATCGCGGGCCAGAACCAACGAGGCGGCAGCGCGCCACAGCAGGGGCGGATACTGGCGAAACTGGGTGCGCGAGCTACCCACGGCCAGTTGTGCCTGATAGCGCCGGTGCAGAAAGGAATAACGCAATTGCAGTGCGACGTCTTGGGCATCCAGGTTCAATGGAATTCTTTCCTGCTCCCACAGTATTTCCCCGTGCCGCAGCTCAACCTGCGATATCGACAGCGAGAGCAGATCCTCCAGTGGGCCTGTGCCGGAGGAGCGGCTGGATTGCGGAGTGGGCGCGTTCGTCGAACCATCGGAGTACACGACGATATGCGTCACGGGATGTTCGAGCTGAAGGGAATGCAGCCGGACTGTCGCACTCAGGAAAGAAACGATCTTGATTTCTGCCTGCAGGCGGTCGACGCGAAAGAATGGGATCTGATCCGCCCCTTCCCTTCCGTGCAGGACGAGGTTGCGGACGTCGACCCGCAGGCGAAAGGGAATGGTGTGGAACTCACCGACTTCGGCGCGGCCGCCAGTGGTCTGCTCCAAAGCCGCGATGACCCGCCGGCGGACCATTTGCTGGAAGGAATCGGTGGTGGCGTACCATCCGAGGAGCGCTAGTACTACCAGGCTAAAGACGCAGAAAGCCAGAACCAGTTTCCACCAACGGCGACGCCGGACAGGGGGCAACTCGCTCAAGGGGACTGATCTCCGGCGGATCCTTCAGGAGTTTCGATATGACTTTCGGAGCGCAGACTCGTCAGCCAACTGGATAGCAGCTGATTCAGTTTCTCTTCCGCAAGCACATCGCGGATATGCCCAACCACCTCGGCCAGCGCTACTTCCTTGGCCCCCGCCTTCTTCAACTCCGGCAGCAGTTGGTCGTGATAGTAGCTCTCCACCGCCTTCTGGTCGATCTGGATCGAGGGACGCAGCCTCGCCTCAACCAGACGCATCAGCTGAAGGTCCTCTCCCAGCCGCCGGTCCACAACACTCTGCGTCAGACCATACCGCTTGAGCACTCCCCGCCATCCTTCTTCCGTAGCCCCATCCGCGTAAAGCTTGCGAACCTCCTTCAACCGGCCAGCAATCTGTTCGGCGGAAACACTGTCAGTTGGACGAACCTGTTCTCGCAGGAGTTCCTGATCGATCAGGCGGTCGAGCGCGCCTTTGCGCTCGGCAGAAGTGAACGTATCGGGGGCGCGGCCGTTGAGCAGGCCCTCCCACGCGAGTTCTTCTTCCCAGTCGCTCTGCAGTAGTACGTGACCATTGACGTTGGCAACCACCCGGTCAACAATCTCGCCGCCCTGCGCGACCGAGAGCCATGCCGTGCAGAATCCGCAGATCACGAGTTGCTTCCAGCGTCTCATCAAAACGACTGTCCGATGCTGAACGAGAAGTTAAAGTGCCCGGCCCGCTGCCATCCAAATTGCCCAGTTGTCGTTGGACCGTTCGTCACGATATTGGTGTAGCTGGGAAAGAATGGCGGATTTAAATTGTAACCGAAGTCCAGTCGCAAGGGGCCGATAGGTGTCTGATATCGCACCCCCAGCCCGATCGCATGCGAAAGATAGTTGTAGTTGCACTTGGTGTGGGTCGGCTCCTCGCGGCAGAGCTCCGGGTTCGGCTGATGCCATCGTCCCAGGTTGTTCATCATGTCTTGCGGGCGGGTAAACACGTTGCCCATATCGTGGAACACCGTGAAACCCACGTTATCGTGCAAGTAGGGAAGCATGAAGCTGGGAAAGCGGAGTTCCAGATTGTTGAGGAACAATGCGCTCCCGCCGAGCGGAAAACCTGTGAACGGATCGCGCGGGCCAGCCTGATTTAATCCGAACCCGCGGTGAGAGGACCCGCCCCCCATGAAAAAACGCTCCGGCAGCGGGATGAGAGTGTGTCCGGTGGGTACGTCTGCACCGGGATCGATCAGGACCGTGTTGCCAAATGCATTCTGCAAGCCGACGCTGGTGGAGCGGGCGAATACCAGTCCCGCGCCGGTCCTGGGATTGCGGAAAAACGGATGATAGGTCGAGTTCTTGACAAGAAAGCGGCCGAAATCCGCCTCTGAACCGAAGTAGCCCGACGCGACTCCACCTTCCACGGTGGTGTAGTTCCCGCGGCTCGTCTCCAGTTCGTTGTCGCGCCGGTCTCGCATGTAGACGAAGTTCGGTTCGCCCACGCGGGTCGGCTTTGACAGTAAGGGAATCAGATTGTCGGTGACCTGGATGTCACTGGCCTGAACCCGCCGGTAGGAAAATCGATACGCAATGCTGGTCAGGTCCCGGGTGTTGTCCTGATTCCTCTTGAGCACCTGCACCGTCTGGAGTGTGCCTTCCAGGCGCTGGGAGGTGAACGTTGAAACGTCTACCGTATTGTCGTATAAGACCCGTGCGGTGAATCGCAGTTCCCGGTTCATCAGTTTGGGAGCGTCATAGCTGATCAATCCGCGTTGCTGCAGACGGCTGAGATTAGTCCTCATCGTTATCGTCTGCCTGCGGCCGCCAAAGTTGATGCGACTCATTCCAAACGACACGCGCGGACTCGCCCCGGTTGTCCCCAAAGGCTGGTTGGTCCCGGCGGATGGCTGGCCCGTCTGGAACTCGAACCCGACTCCGTAGTCAAAGGTATAGCGCTTGGCCTCGCTAACCGCGACCAGGACATTCTTGCGCGACTCGGTCCCGTCCGGATTCTGGATTGCCGTATCCACCTCGTTGAAGAGTCCCAGATCGTAAAGAAGCCGTTGCGTTTCCAGCATACCCTGCTGACTGAGAGGCTCCCCTGGCTGGATTTGAAATTCCCGGCGCGCCACCCCGGGACGGGTGTAGTGCACTCCAGAGAGGTAAATCTGGTTGACGAAAAATTGCTCCCCCTCGTGGATGGTGAAGGTGACGGCCACCTCCGGAGAACCCTCCGGCGAGGGCGCGGCCGGCGTGAACGATACCTCCACACTCGCATTTGTGAAGCCGTTCTTGAAATACACACCCAAGATCTTGTCGCGATCATCTGCCAGTTCAGACTCGTTGAAGGGCTGTCTCTCCGCGGTCTCGATCCGCGCCAAATCCAAAAGCTGATCGGTTGGGATTACGTAGTTGCCCTCGATGTTGACGGAGGCCACGAGAGTCTGCGGTCCCTCTTGAATCGAAAACTCCACCGCGAGCTCCGAGGGCTCGCCGTGGTAGTTCTCGAGCAGTTTGCTGACGATCTGCACTTGCCGGAACCCGCTCGAACGGTACATCTCCTGAATACTGGCGACGTCGGCAGCCAGCAGGGCTTCGCTATAACGCCCGTGAGAGAACAGGTGTCCGGCTGGCTGTTCCTGCAACACACCCCGAAGCTGCTCATCGTCAAACCACTTGTTGCCTGTCATACGGATGGCGGCCAGCCTGTGACGCTCGCCCGGTGCAATCGAATAGATAATGCGAAGCCCCTTCCCCTGGTCCACGGTCCGCTGGCTCACGTTTACGGTGGCAGCGAAATAGCCTAGCGTCTGCAGATGGTTGAGGATGTTTCGTCGGCCTTCATTAAGGAGATCGTCGTCCACTGCTCCTTCTTCATAGATGGGAACCAGCTTGCGAAGCTGGCCAGAGCTGATGTTGAAGCCCTCCGCTGCAATGTCTACAACCGGGCCGCGATCCACTCGAAACAGGTAATCCACTGCGTTGGCCTCGGGGCGGTAGGTGCGGCTGGCGGAAACCTGCGCCAATAGGCGGTCCTGCTTCTGGTACTTCGACCGGATGCGCTGCAGAGCCCGTGTCAGCCGTGTCGCCGCCACGCCGTCGCCGGGATGCAGCTTCGCTGCATTCTCGATTTCCGTCTTGGAATACTCGGTGTCTCCCTGGAGTGTGATTTCTCCCACCACGGCGCGCGGGCCCAGGTCGACGCGAAACGTCACATCGATCTGATGTTCTTGCTCGTTCCGCTGTTCCGAGACACTCACCTTCGAACGATGGAATCCGTTCTCTTCAAGAACCCGCCGCAGGTTTGCCAGGGCCCGTTCCAGACGATCCGGCGTATACAGTTCTCCCAGTTGCAGGCGGCTGGACGTCACCAGCTGGGTCGATGTCGGACTACTGGAGGCCCCTTCAACGTTGACCTGCCCGATGAAATAATTGGGTACCGTCAGGAAACGAAGCCGGACCCCGGTGCTGGTGCGATCCGCTTCCGCCTGAATGTCAGCAAAGCGGCCGGTCGCAAAGAGCGATTGCATTGCGTCGTGCAAGCCCGGGCGGGTAAGCGGGTCTCCGATCTTCAACGAAAGGCCGGCCAACAGGTGCGACGTATCTTCCGCCGACACTCCGGGTAGTTCCATCTCAACCACGGGCACACCAAGGTAGGGAGCAATCGCGCCCAGTTGCGACGCCGATTCGGGCAACTGCGCCGGCGAAGCAGGGGGTTGCGCCCAGCCCGCGGGCAAGGTCAGCGTTATCGATAGCAAGATCCCGGCGGCGCCGGTGAGCCGCAAAGTTTCCTCCAGCAATGCCCGGCGATTGCCGCCAGTTCTCCTTCGATTCGATGGATCGGCAACCGTCACGTGTTGCTCGGACCGCAGAAGTTTGTGGTGCGGCACCTATAATAATGGGTTGGGACCGCCGGAAAGGTAATCGCTTTGGAACTCGACGACCGTTACTCCCGTCAGGTGCTGTTCCCGGAAATCGGCGTGGAGGGACAGAAAAGGCTCGCGCTTGCGCGGGTGGTGATCGTCGGATGCGGCGCCACCGGGTCGGCGCTTGCCTCGTTGCTCTCGCGCGCGGGCATCGGGACTCTTCGGATTGTTGACCGGGACTATGTCGAGCCCAGCAACCTGCAAAGGCAGACACTGTTTGATGAGAACGATGCTCGCGAGTCCTTGCCCAAGGCAATCGCTGCGGCGCGCCAGATTGCCCGCCTGAACTCGCAGATCACAGTCGAACCGCAGGTCGCCGACCTTACCCCTGAGAATGTGGAACCGCTACTGGCAGGGGCTGATCTGATCCTCGACGGTACCGACAATTTCGAGACCCGCTACCTGGTCAACGACTTTGCCGTGAAGAACTCAAAGCCCTGGATTTATGCCGCTGCGGTCGGCAGTTACGGCATCACACTGAACATCTTGCCCGGAGAGACCGCCTGCCTGGCGTGTATCTTTCCCGATCCGCCCGGCGGAACAATCGAGACCTGCGAAACCGCGGGTATTCTGAATTCGGCGGTGAGCCTGGTTTCGTCGATGGCGGCCACGGAAGCCATCAAGTTCCTCGTGGGTGCGCGCGAAAAAATGCGGCGTACGTTGCTTTCGTGGGACGTCTGGAGTAACGAGCATGCTGAAGTGACGGCTGCTCTGCCGAGGCCGGGCTGCCGCGCTTGCAGTCAGCTGGATTTCATCCACCTTGCCGGTAAGGGCCGGCCGCACATTACCCTCTGCGGCAGGAATTCAGTGCAGATTCACGAGTGCCAGCGTCCCGTGGACTTCGCTGAGATGAGCACCCGTCTCCGGCCTCTCGGGACGGTGCGTCACAACGAGTTCGTCTTGAAGTTTTGGCGAGAGCCCTACGAAATGACGCTCTTTCCGGACGGACGCGCCATAATAAAAGGAACCACCGATACCTCCATTGCACGAAGTCTGTACGCACGATACATCGGCACCTGATGCCACCGCGACAATCTGCCGCGCCCGCCGCTTCCCATGCTACTTTGCTGCAGGTTTTGCGCATCGTGTTGCATTGTGTCCTGAACCTGGACGGCCCTGATTCTCCGTCCTTTGGCCGAGACTGCCGTAAATTGCCGAACATCGCCCGAAGACGGCCAGATGCGACACTGGCATCCAAACTGCACAAATATCTGCGATCTGTACCCTCTGTGGAGGCAGTATGCGACCCTATTTGGTTCTGTGCGCTGTGGTACTGGTGGCGGTAACAGCTTTCGGGCAACAGCCCGCTCCTCGCGTTTACCCCTGCTACTACGGATGTGGTCCGTTCGTCCCACTGCTGACGACGCCTGTGGTCTCGTTACAGCAGTACTCGCCGAATCCTGTCGGGGCCACCAACGCGACCACCGGACTGGTTGCGGGAGCCACCAATGCAACCATGTCGGAACCCGTCGTTGATACCAGCTCGGTTTACACCGTGCCGGTGTGGTATCAGGGCGGCGATGCTCCCCGAACCACGTCGGCGATTCACCTCTGGCCTGAGCCCGCGGGACATGCCATGCGGCCGATGCACATGGAACATGGTCACGGCGAAGAAGCCCGCGGCGGATGGACTTTTTATGCCGGCTCCGAACACACGTCGAACGCGGTCACAGCGTCGGTCGCGGCCAAAGGCGGCAAGAAGGCGAACCGCACCTACACGAACGACGACGTCGAACGGCAGAACCAGAACAACGGCAACGTGAAGTACGACGGCAAGAGCGAAAAGATCTAAGAGATTCCTCGTCGCGGAATTCCCGGCTCTCGGTTGTGGCTGAATGCCACTCCTGAGAGCTTTCTTTCTTGCAGTCAGCGGGCCTTGTTCTTCTTCTTCAGCTCCCGCTCAATGCGGTTCCCTTCTCGATCCATCGCCTCCATCAAGCTGTCTGCAACGTTCGCCGAGACTTCATCGACAATTCGTGTGTCCAGAATCGGCCCGGGTGATCCGACGCGAAACACGGCAAAGTTCACTTCCATACTGTCGCGAACAGTATCCGCGCGGTCGCTCACATCAGTGCTGGGCCGCCCGCTGCCAATGGAGATCTGTGGGCTTCCCAGGTCCGTCGGGCGAGACCTGGGATCGGTGACCTGTGTCAGCACCACGTAATTGCATTCCTGTGCCTTCGACTCTTCCGAATTCTCGACGGTGGGCCTCAGTTCGCGGGCGGAGGAAGTGCTGGAGTCAAGTTTGACCGCACGGACCTTGTCGGTGCGCAGGTTTTTGACGAGGCGCTCCGTCATTCGCTCGACCATCAAAGATGTCGCGGTCTGATTATTCACCTCTGCCACACACACTTTCAGCCCGGTCTCGGTCGCGGGGTCTTCCGCCAAAACCTCCACAGGTGATACGCAAGAAAACCATGCTGAAATACAGACAGTCAAAAGGCAGGACAAACGCATGAACCACCCCAGCGAATCTCTATAACTATACTGCGCCCCGCGTGCTTTCTCCGCACAATCCTGTTCCCCGTCTGTTATCTTCATGCGGTTGATTCCTGCATATCCTGCTGGTGCTGTGTGCGTAAAGGATGGATGTCCTCATGATTGAGCTTTCCCGTCCGGAACCCTCCCGCTTGTACCGCTGGATCGTCCTCTTGTTTATCAGCCTGGCCCAAGGCGGAAATTACTACATCTACGACAGCATCAATCCGCTGGAGCGCATTTTCATCGAGAAGCTCGGATATTCCGCAACCGGCTTCGGATGGTTGAATTCCAGCTACAGCGTGGCCGCGGTTGTCACACTCCTGATCGGCGGAATCATCATTGATCGTATCGGAACGAAAAAGGCCCTGACATTTTTCGCATTCCTCTGCCTGGTCGGAGCGGCGATCACGGCTGCGCGCGGCAGCTTGCCGTTGATGATCACAGGCCGCACGATTCTTGGCCTCGGCGCGGAGACAATGATCGTTACTGTCACGGTCGCATTGGCGAAATGGTTTAAGGGAAAAGAATTGAGCTTTGCCTTCGGCGTCAATCTGACAGTTGCGCGACTGGCGTCAGTCGCAGCAGACAACTCTCCAAGTTGGGCGAGTCGGGCGTTTTATCCCCAAGGGCCAGGGGGCGAGCCGAGTTGGCAGAATCCATTGTTTATTGCGGCGGGTGCGGGAGTCTTGGCCGTCTTCTGTTCTCTGGTGTACTGGGCCCTGGAGAGCCGAGCCGAAGTCCGCTACGAACTGGGCCGAGGAGGAAGTGTCGACAAGTTCGAATTCGGCGAAGTCTTCCGCATTCGCGGATTGCGTCTCTGGCCTGCCATCGTCAAGATTTGGCAGGGGCTGGTCGCGATGCTGCGTTTCAATCCATCGTATTGGCTCGTGGTGGGACTATGCTTCACGTTCTATTCCGCTATTTTTCCCTTCCGAACATTTGCCATCGACTTCTTCACCAGCAAGATATCGGCTGCCCACAGTTCCCTCGGAGCAGAGGCCATCAAACAAGCCGGATTCTGCAATAGTCTGCTCCCGATATCGGCAATGGTGGCCACGCCTCTGTTTGGGTTGATGGTGGACCGAATCGGCAAGCGCGCCTTGTACATGATGGTCGGGTCCGTACTGCTCATGCCCGTGTACCTGATGATGGCTTACCTCTCAGCCGAGCGAACTGTAACCTTTGTGCTGCCCTGGTTCCACGGTTGGCACCTCGGCCTCGAGCACTTCACGCTGCCTCTCCTGTTACTGGTTACCATGTCCATGATGGGGATTGCCTTCTCACTCATTCCGGCAATAATGTGGCCCTCGGTCGCATACATCGTCGGCGAGTCCCGGCTGGGAACCTCCTATGCCTTAATGACCCTCATCCAGCAGATCGGATTCTTCCTTCTGAACCTCATGATCGGGCACGCCAACGATTTCGCCCATGCCGGGCCAGGCAATCCAGGCGGATACGCCCTGGGGATGTGGATCTTCTCGATTCTGGGGTTTATTGGACTGACTCTGGCCATTCTGCTGCGGATCCGCGAAACGGGCCCACACGGCCATGGCCTTGAAACGATTACGACGACCAGCCGGGGCTAGGTACCTCTTACCGCGCGGCAGGTTACGAAGGTCAGATGACCGGGATGAACAGGGCAGAGACCCGTCCGGAAACGTACGGTTTTTGGTATCCTGAACAACCAGTGTGGTGGGGAGAGGGCGCCTTGGCGGTTCCGTCCGCAAAGCGTACAACGAAAAGAGTTTGAAGCCGCATCTGACGGAGTAAGCGGCCGGAAAAGGCGACTTGACCGACCCGAAACAAGAAAAGCTCACAGAAGCAGAAGCGATTGAACGGGCGAAGCAGGGAGACGAGGCAGCATTTGAGGCCTTGTATCATCTGCATAAGCGTCGCGTGTACTCGCTATGTTTGCGTATGGTCTCCAATCCGGCACAGGCCGAAGATCTGGCGCAGGAAGCCTTTCTCCAGCTGTTCCGCAAGATCGGTACTTTCCGTGGCGAGTCCGCATTTTCCACCTGGCTGCATCGCATGACCGTGAATGTCGTGCTCATGCAATTGCGCAAGAAGAGTTTGCCCCAGGTTTCGCTCGAGGAAACGATCGAGAGCGACGACGAGACGCAGAAAAAGGAACTGGGAGCCGAAGACATGAAGTTGTCGGGCTCCATTGACCGGCTGCAGCTGCAGCGTGCCATCGATCGCCTGCCGCCGGGCTACAAGACAGTATTTGTGTTGCACGATGTGGAGGGCTTCGAGCACAACGAAATTGCCGAAATGGTCGGTTGCTCGATTGGAAACAGCAAGTCGCAGCTGCACAAAGCCAGACTCAAGTTGCGTGATTATTTGAAAATGATGAGAGCCGAAAAGGCCGGGAACCCGTAAGTGCAGTCGCGGTATTGGGGAGAGAGGAAAGTATGAATTGCAGTGATGTCCAGCGCACTCTGCCTGAGGTCTTGGAGAGTGGTCAGAACACCGAAGTCGAAACCCATCTGAAATCGTGCCCGGATTGCTCGGAGCTGGTGGGGGATCTGCAACTCATTGCCAGCGAGGCTCACCAGTTGGCAGCGTGCGATGAACCCTCTCCCCGGCTCTGGGTTCGGATTGCCGCCCAGGCGCGGGCCGAAAATATCATCCGGGAACCGGAACTGGCAGTGCGTCCGGTTCCTGTGACCAGCGGACGAGGGCGTTGGAGCGCGTGGTGGTTTGCACCCGTAGCCGCCGCGCTGGTGGTGGGAGCTTTATATCTCTCGAATCCCCCCTCCCGACCCCAGGTTAGCGTTCAGAATCCACCTCAAGCCGCTCCCACTCCTTCTGTCTCCGCTGCCAAGGATGAGCGTTCTGTCGCCAGGCTGTCCGAGCAAAAACCAGCTCAGGTGGCCACCAAGCGGACGCCAAAGAGCATCGAGCGGCCCGAAACAACGCGTGCTCCGATGGAAACAGTGAGCACGGATGACAACCAGTTTCTCAACCGGATCGGCCGCCAGTCTCCCGACATGCGGGCCACTTTCGAAAGCCAACTGAAGTCTGTCAATGCTTACATAAAGGATGTCGAAGCTTACCTGCAACGGAATCCGGACGACGAAGAGGCACGCCAACAGCTGATGGATGCCTACGATCAGAAGGCGATGCTGTACCAGATGGCGCTGGATCATGTTCAATAGGCAAACCGGTCGAGGTATCTACAGGTCTCAAGGGCTAGAGGCGTATATGGAGAGTATCCGGCATACAACGGTTGTAGGGATGGTTCTGGTCACCTGCCTGGCAGCAGTGGCGATCGCTGAAACCCGGAAGGAGTTCCGTTACACGGTCAGCACGAAAGACAAGGCCATCATCTCCGTCGACACCCAGTACGGCGCCATCACGGTCAAGCCTGGACCTGCCATGCACGTTTCCGTCATCGCCATCGCTCAGGACAAAGCGCAAGTGGATCACCTGCAAAAAGGCAACCGCATCGAGATCGAGACGCAGCTACTGAAAGACGCCGACAAACAGACAGGTCGAGTCGACTACGAGCTGATGGTTCCCCCCAACGCCAGCGTCAGCTTGCGTTCGTCGACTGGACCACTGACGGTCGAGCATCTGCGCGGAGATATCACGTTAGAGGGTGCGGAAGCGCCGATCGAGGTTCGCAACTCGGGTGGCGGCGGAAATCACGTTCACGTCAAGACCATGAGCGGTCCGGTTACCTTGAACGAAGTTCGCAACGCGCACATCGAAATCACATCGATCAGCGGCGATGTTCACCTGACTTCAGTGACCGGCGAACTGGTCCAGGTGAATTCCGGAAGCGGCAAGATCTTCTATGACGGCGATTTCGGCATGGGCGGTGACTACGATTTCAGCACCCACACCGGAGATATCGAAGCGCTCGTACCCGCCGGGGCTTCCGCCGATTTCAACGCCCATTCCATGCAGGGACAAGTCCAGAGCGACGTTTCGCTTCTACAAAACGAGCATCCCCGCTTCCCTGTCGAGGCGGGACGTTCCTTCTTTGGCACGGTCGGCAAGGCCGCTTCCGAAGTCGTCTTCAAGTCGATCAGTGGTAAAATCCGCCTCAAGCGACGCTGAACTTTCGAAAAATTTAGCGATTAGTCGGCGGCGAGTGGGCCGCGCACAAGCGCCCTTTCGTGCCGCGGAGCGCCATGGGAGTGCTCGCTGTGTTTCTCGTCGGATTTATGGGTTCGGGCAAAACCACCGTCGGGCGGGAACTGGCGCGCCGCCTAGGTTGGGATTTCATTGATCTTGACTCCCGACTCGAGTCGCGCGAGCGCAAAAGCATTCCCGAAATTTTCCAGCAGGATGGCGAATCGGCATTTCGCCTGGCTGAAACTTCTGTCCTGCGCGAACTGACGGGATCACTGCAGCGCAGTAGCGTGGTTGCGCTGGGCGGCGGCGCCTTTGCCCAACCGACAAACCGAAGCTTGGTCGCGCGCTGGCCTACGGTCTTTCTCGAAGCATCCTTGGACGAACTCTGGCGCCGCAGCTCTGAGGACGCTGTAGTTCGTCCACTCCGCAGAGATCGTGAACAATTTTCTCGCTTGTATGAGGAGCGGGTTCCGTCCTACCGCCAGGCGACAATTACTGTCGTTACGTCCGACAAGGACATTCCCTCAATCTGCCGCGAGATTGAGGGCACACTAAGTCTCGGTGAATTTCATTCTGCGGATACCGGTGGCACCGGGCCGGACTCCGCATCTTCCGGGCAGGGGGGGCAAAAGTGAAGTGGTTTCGTGCACGGGTCGTTCTCTTACTGGCACTCATCCTTTCGGTTGGTTCCACAATTGCCTCGGCGAAAGAGAAGGAGCCGCAGGGGGGACAAGTCGATTCCGGCTCGTTTGGAGTGTTCATGAAGGGCCGTAGGGTAGGAACTGAGACGTTCTCCATTGCCCAAAACGGAAACGGCAGTGTCATTCGCTCCGAATTCAAAGCGGAAGGTTCGGCCGGCGAAGCCGTGCAAAGCTCGGAGATGCAGCTCACGCCGGGAGGCGAGATCCGCCGCTACGAATGGAAGGAAACAAGTCCTGAAAAGGGGGAGTCGACGATACTTCCGAACGATGACTTTCTGACGCAAAAGTGGACCTCCGGCCCCCAGGCAAAACCGCAGGAGCAACCCTACCTGCTGCCCGCCTCCACCAGCATTCTCGACGACTACTTCTTCATCCATCGCGAGGTTTTGGCCTGGAAATACCTGGCTTCCATCTGTTCCCAGAAGGATGGACAAATGGCCTGTATGGGAAAACAGCGCGCGAAGTTCGGTACCTTGAATCCGCACCAGCACAGTTCCGAACCGGCCAGCATGGAATATCTGGGCCGGGAAAAGATCCCGATCCACGGAGTGGATCAGGAGCTCAATAAGTTGGAATTGAAAGGCGAGGCAGGAACCTGGAACCTTTGGCTCGACGACCATTTCAAGCTGTTGCGGATTCTCATTTCCTCCGAGGACACCGAGGTCGTGCGTGATTGAGGAGACTCTGGCCCTGCCTTCGGGCCAAGGCTGAGGGGCAGACCCTTTGGGTGTGGACCAAGCTCGACATGTCCCGGTACGATGTCGGAAGGTGCGGCGAGAGGATGTCGTTCCCGCACCCGGACTGAACGGTGCCGCTCTTATCCATTATCGACTCCCGCACTTCGCGTGTCCTGTTGACCGCTCTGCTCTTTGCTTTGGGACTGGGATTTCTCTACGTTGCCCGCCAGACTCTGATTCTCTTTCTGTTTGCCATCTTCTTTGCCTACCTGATCAACCCTGCAGTAGAACGGCTGCAAAAGCCGCTGCGGGGCCGGGGACGCGCCATCACTTTGATTTACCTCCTGTTGTTGTTGGGGCTGGCACTATTCGTGTTCTTCGTCGGCCCCCGCATTACCCGTCAAGCAGCTCGCTTGGGCGAGGCTCTCCCCGGCCTGATGGAGAAGGTGGGCTCCGGACAGATTGCCGTCGACATCGGAACAAAACGAGGGTGGAGCGACACCACCCAGAGCCGCATTCAGGACGTGCTGAGAAATCACAGCGACGAACTCTCCACTCTCGGGCAAACCATCGGAGTACGGATTGCCGAAAGCGCCAAAGAAGTCTGGGTATTGTTTCTGGTCCCCATTCTGGCCGTGTTTTTCCTGCGTGACGCTTCCAGCTTTAATGAAGTTCTCGTCTCTCTCGTGCAATCGCGAACGCAACGCGAGTTCCTCCAGGACGTGTTGCGTGACCTGAACCAGATGCTGGCCCAGTTCATTCGTGCCCAACTCACTCTCGCCGGCCTGTCGATGCTGGCTTATACCTCATGCCTCGGGATCATGCGCGTTCCCTATGCCATGGTCCTGGGAACTGCCGGAGGCGTACTGGAGTTTATTCCGATTGTCGGCCCGCTAGTGGCAGGAGTCGCCATGGTCGCGGTGGCGGTGCTGGCGGGATATTCCTACTGGCCGTTGCTTTTACTGTTCTTGATCGTCTGGCGCCTCATTCAGGATTACGTCATCGCTCCGCGCGTCATGGGAGACAGTGTACAGCTGCATCCACTCGCGGCCCTGTTTGGCGTCCTGGCTGGGGGCGAGATCGCCGGCGTGCTCGGCGTTTATCTCTCCATCCCAGTGATGGCCAGTTTGCGCATCGTGTGGCGACGCTGGCGTATCTACGCGGAAAAACGCAAGTTCGGCCCTCTCAACGAATACTCTTTCCCACACGACCTGGGCCGCGGCCGGAGCTAAGCTGTGCGGAATTGCCTTTAGCGGGCGGCCGCCGTGACGTTCGCCGTGCTTTCCGCGTCCACCTGACGTAGAAACTCCGCCGCTGCTTCCGGCAACACCGTGTTGATGAACATCCCGGAACCCAACTCAAAACCGGCGACGCGAGTCAGGCGCGGAATGATGCTCACATACCAGTGAAAGTACTTCACGCCGAAGTTCTCTGCGGGAGCACTGCGCAGCGTGAAATTGAAATCGGGGTCATGCAACCCGTGGTAGAGCTTGGCCAGCATGGTCCGCAGCATGCGCGCCAGATCGCTGATTTCGGCCGCGCTCACATCACCGAAGCTGGCCATATGGCGGCGCGGGTAAATATGCGTGCTGAACGGCGCTGCCGACGCGTACAACTGCAGTGCAACGAAGTGCTCTGAGACCATCACGACACGTACCTGCTCCTGCAATTCTTCCTCCAGCATCTGGCAGAACATGCACTCGCCATAATCATCATGGTGGCGCATGGCATGTTGAAAGCGTTCCCGCACCTGGTGCGAAATCACCGGCGTTGCGATCAATTGCGAGTGGGGATGCTCCAGGCTGGTGCCGGCATCCACACCATGATTCTTGAAGATGGTGATGTGAGCAATACGGGGATCCAGGCTGAGTTCGTCATAGCGGGTCTTATAGACCCTGAGAATCTCCGCCACATATGAATCCGGCATGAGCGCCAGCACCTGGGCGTGATCCGGCGTCTCAATGATCACGTCGTGCACGCCGAATCCATTCACCGTGCGCCGTGATCGCTGCACCGTCCGTGTGGGCTCGACCTCGCGCGAGAGCGCCGCAAACTTGTTCGGCACCACGCGCACATGCCAGGGGACGCCCGTCGATGCGGGCACTCGCAGCACTTCCGGCGGCGTCAAGCCCTCGTTCCCGGGACAGAACGGGCAGTTAGCGACAAAAGTGGACAACGGTTTACGCTCCCGGTGCAGGACCATCTGATCCGGCCGACGCGCGCGCTCGGTAGCAATCACGACCCACTCTTTGGTGGCGAAATTCTGACGAAGTTCAGGCATACGACCTCTCCAGCCAAGGCTACCTTACTGTGACGGTTCGTGTTGTCGCACTGAAGGTCGTGTTGGCAAACTTTCGTTCCCGCGACCCTCCCGTGCCGTCGAAGCAATGCTCCGGCGAAATCGCGCTGTTATAAAATAAGGGTTTCACCTATGTCGACCAAACTTGCAGTAGGCATTCTCGGTGCCACGGGCATCGTCGGGCAGCGCTTTATCCAGATGCTCGAACACCATCCGTGGTTTGAAGTTTCCTGGCTGGCCGCCTCCGATCGCTCCGAGGGCCGGGCCTACGCCGAAGCCGCGCGCTGGCGCCTGAAGACCGCCATCCCTGACCGCGTTGCCGGCATGACAGTCGCACCCGCCAAGCCCGAGGGAGCACCCAAGGTTATCTTCGCCGCCCTGGACGCATCTATCGCCAAGGAACTCGAGCCGCAGTTCGCCGCCGCCGGATGTGCCGTCGTCTCCAATTCCAGCGCTCTGCGCATGCAGGCCGACGTGCCGCTCGTGATCCCCGAAGTCAACGGTGACCACATCCGCCTGATTGAAACTCAGTCGTGGCGCCGCCAAAGCGGTGGATTCGCAGTGACCAATCCCAATTGCTCCGCCATCGGCCTGGTGCTAGCGCTTGCTCCATTGCACAGGCGGTTTGGATTGGAGACCGTAATGGCCGTCACCATGCAAGCGGTCAGCGGCGCAGGGTACCCTGGCGTGGCCTCCCTCGATATCTTGGGCAACGTAATTCCGTACATTGCCAAGGAAGAAGAAAAGATGGAAGAGGAGACCCTGAAGTTGCTGGGCTCTCTTAATGGCAAGGGCATCGTCTCTGCCGCCTTCGGCATGAGCGCGCAGTGTAACCGCGTCGCTGTCGAGGATGGGCACACCGAATCGGTGTCGGTGCGCTTGAAGACGAAGGCCAAGCCCGAAGAAATCATCGCGGCCTGGAACGATTTCCGTGCCGAACCCCAGGAACTCCGCTTGCCCAGCGCCCCGGAAAAGCCGGTGGTCTACCTGAGTGCTTCTGACCGTCCACAACCTCGTTTCGACGCCGATTCCGGCGGCGGCATGACCACGAGTGTCGGACGCCTGCGGCCTTGTAGCGTGCTCGACTGGAAGTTCACCGTGCTCTCGCACAACACTATCCGCGGAGCCGCAGGCGCAGCCTTGCTGAACGCTGAACTCCTGAAGGCGAAGGGATACTTAGAGTGACCGTCGCGTCCACCAATTCAGAGACGGATTGCCCGAGATCCGGGTCACTTCTGCAAACTGCCTCCTGCCTTCTGCCTTCTACGGAGCACCCCCGCCCATGATCGTCATGAAATTCGGCGGGACCTCGGTCCAGGACTCGAAGGCCATCGACCGCGTCGCTCAGATCGTGCAGGGACGGCTCTCGGATCGTCCGGTCGTGGTGGTGAGCGCCATGGCGAAGGTGACCGATTCCCTGCTCGCCATGGGCAAGGCCGCCGGCAACGGCGATCGCAAGACTGCTCTCAAGATGGCGCGCGCCCTTCGCGAGCGCCACTACGATGCCGCCGGCGAATTGCTCGGCACCGCTCTCTTCACCGAATTCCACAGCGGCCTGGGCTCGGACTTCGAAGACCTCGATGAACTGTTGCGCGGCATCGGTGCGGTGGGTGAGATCACGCCCCGTACCTACGACGCCGTGGCCGCTTTCGGCGAGATGCTCTCCAGCAAGATCGTGGCGGCGGCGTTTACCGCGCGCGGCCTGCCGGGCGTGCACGTGGATTCGCGCCAGATCCTTCTCACGGACTCGAGTTACACCAAGGCAGTTCCTCAGTTTGACGAAACCAACGAGCGCCTGCAAAAGAAACTGAAGCCGCTGCTCGACGCCGGCCAAGTCCCGGTCATGGGCGGATTCATCGGTTCGAACCGCGCCGGGATCACGACCACCATCGGCCGCGGCGGGTCCGATTTCTCGGCCGCGATCTTCGGCGCCGGCCTCGACGCCGCCCGCATCGAAATCTGGACCGACGTTGACGGCATGATGACTACCGACCCGCGTCTCTGTCCCGACGCCCGCCGCATCAAGGTCATCAGCTTCGATGAAGCCGCGGAACTCGCCTACTTTGGAGCGAAGGTTCTGCACCCGGCCACTGTACTTCCCGCCATTCAGAAGAACATCCCAGTCTATGTTCTGAATTCGCAGAACCCGACCTGTGAAGGCACGAAGATTACCGCCCGCGCGCCGCGCTGTGCCAATATCTTCAAAGCGATCGCCCTCAAGAAGAAGATCACCATCGTTGACGTTGCCGCTCCACGCCGTCTGCTCGTGCACGGGTATCTCCAATCCATTTTCGAAGCCTTCGACAATCACAACGTCGCGGTCGACGTCGTTTCCACTTCCGAAGTCAGCGTCTCGGTGACAGCCGAGACCAACGAAGCCATCCCCGCCCTGGCCGCCGACCTGGCGAAACTGGCGGACGTGAAGTATGAAGGGCGCAAGGCTATCGTCTGCCTGGTGGGGGAAAGTCTGCGCGACACGCCCGGTTTCGCGGCCAAGGTCTTTGGAATTCTGGAAGACGTGAAGATCCGCATGATTTCCCAGGGCGCGTCGGAAATCAACCTGACCTTTGTGATCGAAGAAGATGCCGCGTCCGAAGTCGTCCGCCGCCTGCACAAGGAATTCTTCGCCAACGCCGACCCGGAAATCTTCGCGTAGTCGGCTCACAGCCCACGGCCCGCAGCTCGCAACCTACTCCCGTCACGCCCTGCATTTTCTCCGCACCTCTGCGATCTCTGCGATTAAATTAGTTCTATGAACCTCCTGATCCTCGGCAAGGGCAAAACTGGATCGCAAGTAGCAGAAGTCGCCCGCCATCGCCGCCATCACGTGCGCGTCCTGGGTTCTGCTGACAATGTCAACGCCGGCGGCATCACACCGGCACTTCTCACCGGCGTCGATGCCGTCATCGACTTCACCACGCCGGCCGCCGTCGTCGCCAATGCCGAGGCGTGCATCCGCGCCGGCAAGAATCTCGTGATCGGAACCACGGGTTGGTACGATCATGTGCCCCGTCTGCGCGAAATGGTGCAGGCCGCAAAGACGGCGTTGCTCTACGGCTCGAATTTTTCCATCGGCATGAACCTGTTCTTCGAAATCGTTCAGACTGCCGCGCCCGCGCTCGACTTCGAGTATTCCGGGCAGATTTTCGAACGCCATCACGCCCAGAAAAAAGACGCGCCCTCCGGCACGGCCATCACGCTTCAAGGACTCCTCCGCGCAATGGGTGGCCAGGAGTTGGAAATTGTCTCCTTCCGCGAAGGTGACGTCGTCGGCATGCACGAAGTGGTGTTCAATTCGCCCCATGACCGCATTTACTTGTGTCATGACAGCAAATCGCGCCGCGGCTTCGCCGAGGGTGCCGTGCGCGGCGCCGAGTGGCTCGCCGGAAAGCAGGGCTTTTTCGAATTTCGCGAAATCTGGAAGCAACTCTGACTCATCCGGAAGCTTCGAAATCACCGAGGCGCACTTACATTTTCGTTCGCGGTAGCGTTATCTTATTCCTATGCAACTGCGAGGCTGCGGTACCGCTCTCGTCACACCGTTCTCCCAGGACGGCGCTATCGATGAAACCGCTCTGCGCAATCTGGTCGCCTGGCAGGTCGAATCGGGCATTGATTTCCTGATCCCCTGCGGCACCACGGGAGAGACGCCAACGCTCTCTCACGACGAGTGGCTGCGCGTCATTGACATCACCATCGAGGCGGTCGCCGGCCGCGTACCCATCGTCGCCGGCGCGACTTCTAACTCAACGCAAGAAGCGGTGGTCAAGGCCAAAGAGGTCGCAGGCCGACCTGGCGTGACCGCAATCCTCACGGCCTCTCCGTACTACAACAAACCGACGCAGGAGGGCCAGTACCGCCATTTCCGCTCCATTGCTGAAGCCCTAGACAAGCCCCTGATCCTCTACAACGTGCCTGGCCGCACGGGGGCCAATATCGAACCGGCAACGCTCGCGCGCCTGGCCGAGGTTCCGAACATTGCCGGAGTGAAGGAAGCCAGCGGCAACATGTCGCAGATCGCTGACGTCATGAACGCTGTCCCCGAAACCTTTCTTGTTTTCTCCGGCGACGATGCCATCACTCTGCCGGTAATTGCCCTGGGTGGCGTAGGCATCATTTCAGTCGCGTCGAACGAAATTCCGCGCGAGATGGCGGAGATGATGCGCGCCGCTCTCGCCAACGACTGGGACACAGCGCGGCGCATCCATCGCAAGTATTTACCTCTGATGCAGGCCAATTTCATCGAGTCCAATCCGTTGCCCGTCAAAGCGGTCCTGACCATGATGGGAAAGATCGAAGAGGTCTATCGCCTGCCCCTGCTGCCCATGCGCCGCGACACACGTTCGAAGCTGCAACGCGTCGCCGCCGATGCTGGCCTGATCGCAAAGGCCGCGGGCCCTGTGGCGGTGGCTGCGGGCGAATTCTATGTCTATGAGAACTGGGCTGCTGGTCCACACAAGGCGGTGCTGCATCGCGCCACTTGTGGACAGTGCAATTCGGGCAAAGGCCGCCCCTCCGGCCACGACGCCAATCATTCGCGCTGGCACGGGCCCTACGGCAATCTTGCGGAGGCGCGCGAGGCGACGCACAACATGGCGGGCGTGCTGATCCGCAGCGAGTGCAAGTGCGTGGCGTGAGACAAGCTGTCCGCTTTTAGCAGTTAGCCTTTAGCCTGACCCCGACCCGTTTCCCATGACCGATACAATATCGACGCTGCGGTCGGCACTGGAGAATCTGGCCGCCACCGAACGCATCTCCGATTCTTCGGCTGCCCGTCGCGTTTTCCTCGACTTCCGCGCCCGCCTCACCCGCGGCGAAATTCGTGCCGCCGAGAAAAGCGACGGCCGGTGGACCGTCAACGCCTGGGTCAAACAAGGCATACTCCTCGGTTTCCGTCTCGGAGAAATGAAGGAAATGTCCGACGGCGACGTATTCTCCTTCGTCGACAAAGACACCTTCCCTGCCCGCCGTGTCACTCTCGCCGATCGCATCCGCCTCGTCCCGGGCGGCTCGACCATCCGCGAAGGCGCCTACGTCGCTCTGTCGGTCATCTGCATGCCGCCCATGTTTATCAACGTGGGCGCCTATGTGGACGAAGGCTCGATGATCGACTCGCACGCCCTGGTCGGCTCCTGCGCCCAGGTCGGAAAACGCGTTCATCTGAGCGCTGCTGCTCAGATCGGAGGCGTGCTGGAGCCGGTGAACGCAGCCCCAGTCATCATCGAGGACGACGTTCTGGTCGGCGGCAATTGCGGTGTATTTGAAGGAACGCTGGTGCGCACTCGCGCCGTGCTGGGCGCTGGCACAATCCTCACCCGATCCACGCCGCTCCACGATCTTGTCCGGGGAGAGGTCTACCGAGCCGACGCCGGCCAACCTCTCGAAGTTCCCGAGAACGCGGTAGTCGTCCCCGGCTCTCGCGCCGTGACCAAGGGCAAAGGAGCGGAATGGAACCTCTCGCTCTACACTCCGGTGATCGTCAAATACCGCGACGACAAGACTGAGCGCGGGATTGAGCTGGAAGACTGGCTTCGGTGATCCCTGGCAGGCTGTGAAGCGACCTCGGCGTTATAGCCGCCGAGGATCATTCCCCCGCAGGCAACGATCTCCGCAGACATCAACAATCCTTTCCTGCTCCCAGACAAGATTTAGTAAGATCGTCGCGCCCTGTTTTCTGTCACCCTACGATCGGCTTCATCGACTTACACTTGAGTTCCAACCGGCTCGAGGGGATAGACAAGGAGCACTGCCAATGCGGAGAGTCAGCACCCTGATCGGTGGTTACGCCGCCGTTCTGGCAACAATTCTCGCCATCGCGGGCTGTGGCGGCAGCAGCAACGGTGGGGGCGGTCCCCAACCCGTGTCGGTCAGTGTCAAGCCGGCACGAGCGGGGCTGGTAGCAACCACGCAGACACAGCAGTTCTCAGCCACGGTCACCGGCACTACACAGACGGGCGTGACGTGGAGCGTCGACGGTGTGGCCGGCGGCAACTCGACTGTCGGCACCATCACCACGGGCGGCCTCTACACTGCGCCCGCTGGCCCCGGCACCCACACCGTCGCGGCAACCAGCGTCGCCGACACCAGCAAGAGCGCGGCCGCCTCTGTCGCCGTCACCGACTTCTCCGGGAACTTCACGTACCACAACCACCTCGCCCGCGACGGTACGAATCTTCAGGAGTACGCACTCACCAGTAGCACAGTGAAGACGGCCACCTTTGGAAAGCTCATCTCTTGTCCCGTCGACGGAGCAGCCTACACCCAGCCCCTGTGGGTTCCCGCCTTGAATGTGAGCGGCCAAGTTCGCAACGTCATCTTCGTGGCCACCCAGCACGACAGCATCTACTCGCTGGACGCCGACGCCACACCCTGCCAGCAGCTCTGGCACGCCAATCTCCTTGACATGGCTCACGGAGGCTCGGCGGCAGAATTCCCCGTGCCAACCTCCGACGTTGGCAATGGCTATCAGGACATTCAACCGGAAATCGGCGTTACAGGCACTCCTGTGATCGACCCGGCCACTGACACGCTCTACGTGGTCAGCAAGTCCGAGGGACCCGCGGGCACGTTCCACCAGCGGTTGCATGCTCTCGACCTGTTCACCGGCGACGAGAAATTTGGCGGACCCGCCGTGATCGCCGCATCCGTTCCTGGAACGGGGGATGGTTCCTCCGGCGGCGTTCTCACCTTCGACCCCCAGAACCAGCACCAGCGGAGTGGTTTGATGTTGATGAACGGGGTCGTCTATATCGTCTGGGCGTCGCATGAAGACCGCGATCCCTACCACGGTTGGATCATGGCCTATGACGCGTCGTCGCTGACACAAGTCGCTGTCTTCAACGTGAATCCCGACGGCTCGCGTAGCGGCATCTGGATGGCCGGCGGGGCCCCGGCTGCAGACAGCGCCGGCAATCTCTATCTATCCACAGGAAACGGTACTTTTGACGCGAATTCCGGGTCCTCCCCGAAGGACGATTTCGGAGACAGCATCCTGAGGTTCGGAACCGCTTCCGGCTTGACGCTGGACGACTGGTTCACGCCCTACAATCAAGGAATTTTGAACGCCTGGGACCTCGATGTCGCCTCGGCCGGCATGACCGTCCTTCCCGACCAGACCACAGGTCCGCCGCATCTCCTGGTCGCAGGTGGAAAAGAGGGCCGTCTCTACCTGCTGGATCGCGATGCCATGGGCAACTACTGCAGCATCTGCACCGTCACCGATACCAACGTGGTGCAGAGTTTTCTGGCGACGCCCGCCATCTTCGGCACGCCTGCATTCTGGAACAACCACCTCTATCTCGGCGGGACATCCGACAATCTCCGCAGCTACTCGTTCGATCCCGCCACCGGACTGTTCGACACGGTAGCATCGTCTTTCAGCGCCACCAGCTTTCCTTTTCCTGGACCCACGCCCTCAGTTTCGGCCCAGAGCACAAATCAGGGCATCGTCTGGGCCATCGATTCCGGGCACTACGGAGTGCCCAGTGCTTTCGGACTTGGTCCTGCCGTTCTCCACGCCTACGACGCCGGCAATCTCGCGAACGAGTTGTGGAATAGCTCGCAGGCGGCAAGTAACCGCGACACAGCTGGAAGCGCTGTGAAGTTCACGGTGCCAACGGTGGCAAACGGTAAGGTTTATATCGGCACGCGTTCGGAGATCGATGTCTATGGCCTGTTGCCGGATTGACCACGGCACTGTCCGAGCCGACCTGCTGGAGGCACGATGGGTGGGAGGTATGGCTCATGCTGATCGGCCCTGTTACTGACTCGTCGACGAACTCGGCGTGCGCCCGGTGACCAGCCCTATCGCCAGACCGCCCAGCCCTCCGGCAAGGACTCCAAGGAGAATCAATACCAGGGTTCGTTGCAACAACTTGATCCGCCGATGTGGCGCCATGTGCCCTCCATCCAGTTCGCCCCAAAGCGGACCCACCCCTTCGAACCCGCCGGTTGCGGAAAAGTTGCTGCCGAACTCTGAGTTTGGATGAGGGTCGCCTCGTGACATCCGGAGAGATTCGCGGCTCTGGAAAGTGACGCCACTGGCCAGTCAGGATGGCAGGGATGGGGCCGCCGCACGGGGCAGGGTGGCCTGCTCCGCGGCGAACTTGCGTCGTATTTCCAGATGCTTGGTTCGGAAGTGGGTTAGCGCCCGCTGGCTCCAGGCGCGCACAAAGTAGTAGTTCAGTGCTGCTCCGATGGCCGAACTGGCGACCGGAATCAGCCGTCCTGCCCACTTTTCGACGACCTCGGTGCTGGCTCGTGCGGCAATGCGCTGGATCACCTTCGGCACGAAACGGTTGACGACCTCTTTTTCCAGCAGTTCCCTGCTGATGTCGACGCCGGCGGCACTGGCGGCCGCAATCCACAGTTCCGCAATCTCCTCATCCGTATTCATCTCGAACCCGTACACCAGGCTGAGTTTCTGGATGGTGCGCATGGTGATCGCCGAGAGAATTCCCAGGTCCGGCACAATGGTGATGATCCCGCCTAACCCGAGGCCCGCGCCCTCGACCGCTGCCAACTTCATGCCGCTGCGGATGACCGATTCCGCCACTCCATCCAGGTGCTCAACCTCCACGGTGTAAACGCCGCGAAAGGTGGCGATGGGCAGGCCGTAGGCAGCCCGTAACTGCATCAAAAACCGCGCCTGGTCAACCCGTACTGTCTCGTAAGCACGAGTGAGGCCGCCTCGGATCGCGCCCTCAACCCGGCGTCGCAGCCACGACTTGTTCTCGCCATCGGGCATTCTGAGTGCAGTCTACCAGTCGACTCATTCCCGTCAGAGGTGGCGGTGTGGTTTCCTTCGTGGACCTTCGAGTCCTCCGTGGTTCAAGGTTCTGCCTAAACCAGCAAAGGTGTATCGCGAACCTGCACCCTTCTCGACGAACTGTGCGGCCTCAGCAACGCCCTGTGCTAGCATCATGACTTCGAATGCCTTCTGGAAAACTGCATATAGTTCCGCTCGGCGGGCTGGGCGAGTTCGGCATGAACTGCATGGCCCTGCGCTGGGGAGACGACATCCTCGTCATCGACGCTGGCCTCATGTTCCCCGAAGCCGAGTTGCTCGGCGTTGACATTGTCGTTCCCGATATTTCCTATTTGCTCGAAAACCGGCAACACGTTCGCGCCATCCTGCTCACCCACGGACACGAAGATCACATCGGCGCCCTGCCCTGGATTCTCAGTGAACTCAATGTTCCCGTCTGGGGGACAGAGTTCACTCTCGCCTACGTCGAAGACAAGCTCGACGAGCACCAGCTCCTCGACGACGCCGACCTGCGCGAGATTCGTCCCGGCCAGCGTTTCAAGATCGGGCCGTTCACGGTTCATCCCATCCAGGTCACGCATAGCCTGGTCGATTGCGTGGCACTGGCGATCCACACGCCGCTCGGCGTGGTGCTGCACACCGGCGATTTCAAAGTCGACCCCACGCCGACGGACAACCGACTTTTTGACCTGCACTCCTTCGCCGAGTACGGCAAAGAAGGTGTGCTCGCCCTGTTGCAGGACTCAACCAACGTCGAGCGCAAGGGATACACGCCCAGCGAGCGCGCCGTGCACCGCAAGTTCGAAGAGATTTTTGTACGCACTGAGCGGCGCCTCTTCATTTCCTGCTTCTCTTCTTCCATCCACCGCTTGAAACTGGCCGTCGACATGGCCCGGGAGCACGGCCGCAAAGTCTGTTTCATCGGGCGTTCGATGGTGAGTTCGTCTGAGATTGCCGAAGACCTCGGCTACATCCAGATTCCCGAGGGCCTGCTGGTTCATCCTGGTGAGATGAAGAATTATCCGCCGGAAAAAGTCTGCGTCATGATCAGCGGCACACAGGGCGAGCCGATGTCGGCGTTGTCGCGTGCCGCGGTCGACAACCACAAGCATGCCAAGATCGAAAAGGGAGACACGGTCGTCCTCTCGTCGCGCATCATTCCAGGCAACGAGAAGGCCATCTACCGGATGGTCGACCACCTCTTCCGCCGTGAAGCCTTCGTCATCTACGAAGACGGCTCCTATCCTCCTGTCCATGTCAGCGGACACGCCAGCCAGGAAGAACTCAAGCTCATCATCAACCTGGTGCGGCCGAAATATTTCATTCCTGTCCATGGCGAATATCGCCAGCTCAAGCTGCACGCCGAAATGGCGCGCACGATGCATAGCGCGGTCGGCAGCGTCCTCCTAATCGAAAGTGGGGACGTTCTGGAAATCGACGAACTCGGCGCCCGCAAGGCCGGCAAAGTCAACGTCGGTCGCGTCTGCATTGATTCCGGCTCGCGCACGGATGTGGTCGAAGACCTCGTCATCAAAGATCGGCGCCACCTCAGCGAAGACGGCTTTGTGCTGCCAATCATCGCCATTAACAAGCTGACCGGCCGGGTCGAAACCTCGCCCGAGATCGTGACCCGCGGCTTCAACCCCGGCGAAAATGGCCTACTCGAGCGCGCCCGTGAGATCGTCATGGAAACGCTGGAAGAATCCAGCGACGAAGAAAAAGCCGACTACGGTGTGATCAAAGAGAAGATCCGGGCGGACCTGAAGCGCTACATCTCTAAGCAGACACAGAGACGGCCGCTGATCATGCCCGTGATACTGGAGATTTAGATAAGAGCGAAGCCGCGCCTGTCAGTTTTTCGGCAGCAGTACTCGCAACCACTTCGGAACATTTTTCTCCAACCTCACCGCCCGCCCGTCCTCGAACACCGCGACTAGCCGAAACGGCGTGCCAAGATCGTCGTTGTCAAAGACCCGCACGTGCGGAAGTTCGCGGAGCGCGCGTCTGAGATTGGCCCAGACCCGTGGGAAACGGGCCCGGATCTTCTCACCGGGCACATCGTGACCACCCTGGGTGACGCGCATGGCGACGCGTTCTTCGGATATCTCCGGCCCGGAAATCCCGACGAAACAAAGGACAACCGTATATCCGGCCTCGGCGGCTTGTTTGAGAAAGGCCATCTTGGCGCCCAGTGGGTCCGAGAAAACCGTTTCGAAGACAAAACTCTCGCCCTGCTTGACGAGTTCCTGCCGGATCGTATTGGCCACGCCCGCGGCGGCGTATGGATCGAGACTGAGTTCCCGCGCAATGCTGTCGGCGTTGACAAAGCGCAGACCGGCAGCTTTCAGGTGCGCGTGATAAAAGGTTGTCTTGCCCGCTCCGTTGGGTCCGGCGAGAGCCACGATGACCGGACGTCGATCGAGCGGGAGGCTCATTGCCCTCAGCGGCCTTTAGCGCTGGCCTTCGCCTTGACCCGCTGGAACTCGCGCTTGATGAAGCGCCCTACCGATCGACGACCGTCCGACTCGATTCTTACCAGCAGGCCCGGTTGCGCCCGGTACGGTTCATAATGCGGAAAGGGTTGGCTCCGGAGGAAATCGGCGACGCGTCGCCGGCCTTCCGGTGAATCCACGGATTCGAGACACGAAGACAGCGGCTGGGCCGCGCCGGTCCGGCACAGAGCCAGCACCTGTGGAGTTTGGAGCAGTTGCTCCACGCCCCGCCCGAGCCTGGCCCAGAACTCGACCTGCCCGGCGATCGAGCGCTCCACGACCTCACCGGCCAAGCGAGCATCCAAGACAAGACCGTCGGAGAGTTTCACCGGTTGACTCATACCAATGCTATGGTAGCATATTGCTACCCCCGTCGCAACGAGGCACAAGCAAGTCTTATGGTCTCTCTCAACGACATCCGCGCCGCCCAGTCCCGCCTCGACGGCATCGCCGTCCGAACACCTCTCCTTGAGTGGACCAGAGCTGCCGACCCGCGAAAACTATACCTCAAACTCGAAAACCTGCAGCCCATCGGGGCCTTCAAGCTACGCGGGGCCTACAACAAGATTGCCTCTTTGGCAGAAGACGAACGCCGTCGCGGCGTCGTCTCCTACTCCAGCGGCAACCACGCCCAGGGAGTCGCCTATGCAGCGCGAGCGCTAGGGGTCAAAGCCGTCATCGTCATGCCCGGTAACGCCCCGAAGAACAAACTGGAATCCACCGCCGCGCTCGGCGCCGAGATCGTCAAAGTTGGCCCCGGCAGCGAGGAACGTCGCATTCGGGCAGAGGAACTGGCCGCCCAATACGGCTACGCTGTCATCCCTCCCTACAACGACGAACACATCATCGCCGGCCAAGGTACAACTGGCATCGAAATTCTCGAGCAACTGCCCGAAGTTGAGACCGTGCTGTGTCCAGTCGGTGGCGGCGGCCTGATCAGCGGCATCGCCACCGCCCTCAAGCTGAGCAAGCCAGTCGTGAAGGTAATCGGCGTGGAGCCCGAACTGGCTGCCGATGCCCAGGCCAGCCTCCGCACCGGCCACGTCGTTTCGTTCGACGCCGAGCAAGTTACCCAAACCGTGGCCGATGGGCTCCGCACCCAGAGCATTGGCGAAATCAACTTCGAGCACATCCGCGCCTACGTCGACGACATCATCACCGTGAAGGAATCCGAAATTGAGCAGGCGATGCGCGCCCTCGGGGATAACACCAGAACGCTCGCCGAACCCAGCGGCGCTGTAGCCGTAGCGGGATTCCTCTTTCACGCAGCCGAGTTGCCGCGAACGAGTTACAACGTCGCCGTAATCAGCGGCGGCAATATTGAACCCGAACTGCTTGCCAAGCTTCGTAAGGTCTAAGCCTGTTTTGCCCTCTGTTCCTCTGTGCCCTCCGTGCGGTGCTTTTGCGTCCGGCGAAAAGTCATAACCAACGACGATACGGAGGAACACGGGCGACCCTCACGCGTTTACAATGCATGGTTTCCACCTGAGGGCCCAACTTGATCCGCTCGCTCGATCAGTTCTTTCAACTCTCCCAGCAGCACACCACGGTTCGGCGCGAGGTCGTCGCCGGCCTTACGACGTTCTTCACCATGGCCTACATTGTGGCTGTCAATCCTGCCATTTTGAAGGCGGCAGGCATGCCCCTTGAGGCCTCGGTTACCGCCACAATTCTGACCGCCATCTTCGGCACGCTGCTGATGGGTCTGTACGCCCGCCGCCCCTTCGCCATCGCGCCCTACATGGGCGAGAACGCCTTCATCGCCTTCACGGTTGTAGGTGTGCTCGGCTACAGCTGGCAGAAGGCGCTCGGCGCTGTGCTCCTGGCAGGCATCATATTTATCCTGCTCACTCTTTTTCGCTTGCGCAAATGGGTGGTCGACGCCATTCCCCTCACGCTTCGATACAGCTACGCTGTCGGCATCGGTTTGTTTCTGACGTTCATCGGCCTGAACCAGACCGGCATTGTCGCTCTCGGATCTCCCGGAGCACCGGTGCGGCCCGGGCACCTCACTTCGGCATCGGTCCTGCTGGCTATCTTCGGCTTCCTGTTGATGACCATACTCTCGATCCGCCGGTTCCCTGCCGCCATTCTCACCGGCGTGCTCGGCACGGCCCTGCTCTCCTTTGTGACCGGAGCCACCCCCGCGCCAACCGCATGGATGAGCCGCCCGCCCAGCCTCGCACCGGTCTTTCTCAAGTTCGACTTGCACAGCATCTTCACCTGGGGATTCTTCCCGGTCGTGCTTACGATTTTCGTCATCGCTTTCGTCGACACCATGGGCACGTTGATCGGCGTCTCTGCGCGCGCCGGCTTTCTCGACAAAGACGGCAACCTGCCACAGATCGAACGCCCCATGATGGCCGATGCACTTGCCACCACTTTCGCCGCCCTGGTCGGAACCACGACTTCCGGCGCCTTCATCGAGTCGGCTACTGGCGTCGAAGCCGGCGGACGAACTGGTCTCACTGCCGTAGTCACAGCAATTTGCTTTGCCGGGACCTTATTTTTCGCACCGTTCATCTCCGCGATTCCGCCGCACGCCTACGGGCCGGCGCTTGTGTTTGTCGGTTTGCTCATGCTGGCGCCGATTACGCACATCCCCTTCGATGACCTTACTGAACTGGTACCGGCCTTCGGCGTGATGGCCCTGATGGCCTTCACCTACAACGTCGGCATCGGCATGATTGCAGGCTTTGTTCTCTATCCGTTCTGCAAGCTAGTCTCGGGGCGCATTCGCGAAGTCCGTCCCGCACTCTGGATTCTGACTACATTGTCGGTCTTGTTCTTCGTTTTCTATCCATACACGTAACAGTTGAAAGAAAGGCTGGAATATCATGATTCGTTTTGGAATTGCAGGGTTCGGCTTGCATGCGGTGCGCCGCTTGTTGCCGGGATTTGACCTCGCTCAGAAGTGCAAGGTCGTGGCGTTATCCCGGCGCGACCGGCAGAAAGCCCGCGAATCCGGGCAGCAATTCGCCATCCCGCATGTGTTCAATTCCACAGAAGAGATGTGCCGTTGCCCGGAAGTCGACGCCGTCCTCGTGACATCTCCCGACGTTTGCCATCTCCCCGATGTCCTGGCCTGCATCGCGGCCCGCAAACCCGTGCTTTGCGAGAAACCTATGGCCATGAACGCGGAGGAAAGCCGTCAGATGGTCGAGGCCGCGGAGCGCATGGGGGTCCTCTTGGGCGTGGCTCATGTCTTTCGCTTCGAGGAGAGCACGGCGTACCTCCGCCAACGCATTGCCGACGGTGACATCGGCTATCCGGTACTCGCTCGCGTGGAGTTCTCTTACCCGGGTTGGGAGCACGCGCGAACTTGGCTGTACGACCGCGCCATTGCTGCCGGTGGCCCGGTCGCAGACGTGGGCGTCCATTGTATTGACGCCCTGCGCTACATCTTGCAGGACGAACCGACGCGCGTGACGGCTATTGCCCGCTCTGACGCGCAGTCGGGCAATGTGGAGTCGGTCGCCGTACTCAGCCTGGAATTCCGACGGGGAGCGCTGGCCTCGGTTCTTGTCTCCACGCGTGCTCAGTATCGCAGCCCGATGGAATTCGTCGGTGACAAAGGTTTTCTGCGCGCGGACGACGGGCTGACCGTCGATCGCCCAGTGTCGGTCGAGTTGTGGCGGGATCAGAAAATCGTGCAGTCGGAAACCGTCTCGAACCATCTCGCCTACGCCAAACAAGTGGACAGTTTCGCTGAGGCAATCGAGACGTCAAAGCCATTTGCCGCGACCGGTAGGGACGGGTGGCAGAATCAGATCGTCCTCGATGCCGCTTACCACAGCCTGAAATCGGGACGAACAGAAGACGTGACTCTGGTCGAAGGAACAGGGAAACTCAGGACCAAATAAGAAGCGTCCCGGATTCAAAGAATCACGGGACGCCCGAACAGCCCTCCCCCAGAACTGCTCACGCTCAAGATACGAAATGGTTCTCAGCATGGGAATTACACTTTCGAGGTAGCGATCTGGCACCAACGGGCCACTTGCCAACAAATGGATTCTTGGTAGCATGTGGCACTCAGCGACTCCCCCAAGGTCGTCCCCAGGGTCTGGAAACGGCGCTCCTAGAGGGATGCTTTCCATCCATCTCTAATCTTGGCGCGATCCCAACCAGAGAACGAAAGTCAGTGTTGCAAGTGTGCATGGAATTTCATCCAGGCATGCAAGTACGCGGCGGTTGTTGTTCGTATGTTGTTGAAAAACAAGCGTAGTTCATAAATCTCCAGATTGGAAGTCAATCTGCACACAACGTAGCTAAGTTTTCTGTGCTCAGTGCTTGTGTGGGGCCGTCTCCAGTACGAAGAAACAGAAAAGTTCTGTGGGAGGAAATTTCATGAGGCGAGTGTTAGTTCTGGCGTTGCTGGCTGTCGCTGTGCCGATGGCTGCATGGGCGGACGGAATTGATCTAGTCAACCAGTTTGGTTCCATCTCAATTTCCACTGCGGGCATTACATCGGTAGGATCTCAACTCAAACAATTCAACAACGTCACCTCTGATCCTGGACATTCCTTGGGGTCGGTATCGTTCTCGACAGGGGCGCTGACCAGTGGCAGCCTTCTCGCCGGCGGGACTTTTTCCGACGTGGGTTCCAGTTTTGTCGTGATTGGGAAGGGCAGCCAGGTGCCACACAAGGGCGTGATTTTTGACGGAGCCTTCGTCGGCCCGATCTCTTGGACCTTGGTCGCTCAGAGTGGCGCGAGTTTGACCTATGAGCTCAGCGGTGCCATTCAGGGTACGCTCTGGAACGGCAGATGGGTCACGGGAACGACAACGCAGACCATCCACTCCACCAATGGTCAAATTACGCTCGGCATCGGGCATATCCGGGCCGGAGAAACCAGCATTCTCACGCCTGAACCGGGCACTTTGGGACTTCTGGGCACCGGACTGGTGGCGATTGCGGGCATGCTTCGTCGCAAGCTTTCGGCCGGAGCTTGACGCCAATCTAGCTGCCACTTTCGCCGACACACTCAACTCATGGCCCCGCCCAACGGCGGGGCTTTTGATTTTGTGGCGTCGTTCTCCACACCGACTCGCTTTCCTTCATCCTTGCCGTTGTGCAGAAGATTTCATCAGGTGAATTCCGGTACCCATGTCAGGCAACCGCCAGGCGTGCTTTCCAATCTCATGTCCCGCACTGAACGGGTGCGGAGATCAACCAAATGAAGCGAGTATTCGCGGTCGCAGTGTTATTGCTAGCAGTGCAAGTGGCGGCTCATGCCGACGGAATCGACTTGGTCAACAGGTTCGGCACAATTTCCATTTCCACTTCTGGCATCACCTCAATGGGCTCCCAGCTCAGCCAGTTCAACGCAATTAACCCAGGACATTCGCTCGGCTCGGTGATGTTTTCCACCGGCGCTCTTCTGAGCGGGAGCATCTCGACCGGGGCTATATTCTCCAATGTCGGTTCGATGTTCGAAGTCATCGGGAAGGGTAACTTCGGCCAGCCGAAGGGAGTCATCTTCGACGGCGCTTTCGTTGGGCCAATCCTCTGGACACTCGTCAGCCAGAGCGGGGCGCGCCTCGTCTTCCAGCTTACCGGAGACATATCCGGACAGCTGTACAACGGGACTACTGTCAGCGGCTCGACAACCCAGATGTTTCACACCACCTCCGCTCAACTTGCGAAAGGGATTGTGCACATCTCCGGCGGCAACACCCATCTGAATGCAGTGCCCGAGCCGGGTACGTTGGCCCTTATGGCGACCGGTCTGCTGGCCATCGGGCAGTTGACCCGCCGCAAATTGCGGTCTCGGAATATTGCGTAAATCGAGTCCGCAATGCAGACGCCCCGCCTCAATTGGCGGGGTTTCTTTTGCTTGGCGACGAAGTGCCTGTTACCCCCGTAACCGACCTGGCCGGGATAAGCGTTGACGTTACTTTTGACCAAACCTACATTCAGGCGAGGGGGTTGTATGAAGGACATCCATGAAGTCTTGCGTCGTAAGCAGGCGCAGTACGCGCAGCTGGGAAAGCAGATCGAGATGCTGCAGCAGGCCGCCGAGAAACTACGCGAAGTCGCGCCTCTGCTCGCCGAAAACGAAACTGAGGACGATAGCGCAGTGCTAGCGGATGTCGACGACGACAGCAATGCGATGGCTGCCAAGGCCAGTGCTCAATCCTCGTCCGCTGCCAAGCCGGCCCGGAGTAACACTCCGCGTTGGCCGTAAACCCAGGCAGGGGCAGGAGGCTCCACCGCGATGACACTGCAGGCACTGCTGGTATCGAAGGACGATTCGGCCGCTGAAGCCCTCACGCTCGTGCTCACCAATTTCGGTGTGGCCGTGGAGCGCTCGAGTGCCGCCGATGTTGCCGTCGCCCGCCTGGAAGAGCAGCATTTCGACCAGGTCATCGTCGATTTCGACGATCCCGGCACCGCCTCGCTGGTTTTGGAAAACAACCGTCGCCAGGGCAATCCCGTCCAGGGAAACCCTGCTGTCACCGTCGCTTTGGTCCACGACGACGCACAGATTCGGGCCATTCTCGGAGCCGGCGCCCATTTCATTCTGGTCAAACCGATCATTCATGAGCGGGCTCATGCCACTTTGCGCGCAGCCACTGCGCTGCTGAAGCGGGAACGCCGCCAGTCTTTCCGCGTGCCGGTCCAGGCGCCCGTCACCATTCACACCGATGATGCTTCGGACCTGGAAGGCATCTTGCTCGACCTGAGCAGCGGCGGCATGGATGTACTATCGGCCAAGCCTCTAGCTTCCGGCACATTGGCACGCTTTTCCTTTGAATTACCCGACAGCACCGTCAAGGTTGACGGTGACGCTGAGGTTGCATGGACGAGCCCCAATGGGCAGACCGGATTGCGCTTCCTCGATATGGATCTGCGGATGCGCGATCAGCTCAATCAGTGGCTCGCCGGTCATTCTCAGGAAGCATTGCCCGAAGAGCCTGAGGCGGTTTCGCACTGCAAACTGACCGACATGAGCCTGGGCGGATGCTACGTCGAAACCGAATCGCCCTTCCCACAATCCTCCGCGGTTGATCTTTGCCTGAAGACTGCCGGCATGGAGATTCACACCGAAGGATTGGTCCGGGTCATGCACCCCAGTCATGGAATGGGAATTGAATTTCCTTCGCGCACAGCAGAACAGCGCAAAAGCGTCGGCGACTTCATCGAATTCCTGACCAGCCAGCCAGGCGCCACCCCCGAACTGGAAATCTCGCCGCGCGCTCTGATCGGAAGCACCGAAGAACTGAATCCGACGGCAGATGTCGAAACCGACGACCCGCTCCTGGAATTGTTGCGCACCGGGGACGCTCTCGACGAAACCCAGTTCCTGGCGGACCTCCATCGCCAGCGCAATTCCGCCGGCGTAAGCCAGTAGCCATCGCTCCTCTTCATACACACATCATGCAAAAACCGGGGACCTGTCTGCACCCCGTCTCTGGTGCAACCATGCCCCCGGTGGTCTGTTCCACCTCGATTGCCCCGAGCCTAGCCCAGCGCCCCCAGGACATGGTTGCGCCCCCGTTAATTTTCAGAGAAAAGTTTTGAATGCACTAGAATTGCTTCGCCCCCTTGCTGAACCATCCCATCACGCGTTATCTGACGATCACGGTTGCCTGTTTCCTGGCACTCACTCCCTTTTTCTGGAAGGGCATACCCTCCGGCCACGATTTCGAATTCCACATGTTCTCTTGGATCGAGGTCGTCAGCCAGTGGAAGCAAGGGATCTTGTATCCCCGCTGGGCGTCGCTAGCACATTGGGGTTATGGAGAAGCGCGATTCCTTTTTTACCCGCCAGCCTCGTGGATGCTGGGCGCGGCGTTGGGAGTGCTCTTGCCCTGGAAGTTGGTGCCAGGGGCTTATATATGGATCACTCTTTGTCTGGCTGGAGTGTCGATGCTTCGTCTTGCGCGGGAATGGCTGCCTCCGCGCGACGCCCTCTTCGCTGCCGTGCTTTACGCCGTCAATCCCTATCACATGGTGATTGTCTATTGGCGTAGTGCGTTTGCCGAACTGCTGGCTGCCGCTCTGTTACCTCTGCTCTTGCTTGCGCTCATGCGCCTGCGCGAACCGGGTTGGCGTCCGGTATTGAACTTGAGTCTGGTCCTGGCAGCTTCCTGGCTGACGAATGCTCCGGCAGCAGTGATGGTGCACTACTCCGCCGCAGGCCTGGTGCTCACCCTGGCAGTGATGAAACGTTCGTGGCAACTCTTGCCAAGGGCGGGCCTGGCCGTCGCACTGGGCTTGGGATTGGCTTCGTTTTACGTTATTCCTGCCGCGTACGAAGAGAGGTGGGTCAACATTGCGGAAGTGCTGTCTCCCGGTCTGCGTCCGCAGGAGAACTTTCTCTTTACCAATGCAGCTGACCCGGAACACAACGCCTTCAATCGCTTGGTGTCGACGGTTGCGGCCGCGGAAATCGCACTGGTCGGTGCCGCAATCTGGCTCTCCCGCAAATGGGGGATGCACGATCGGGCGCCATGGCTCCTAGCCTCGATCTGGGGTGCGTTTGCAGGCTTGGTGATGCTTTCCTTTACCAACCTACTGTGGCGGTACCTGCCCGAATTTCGCTTCATGCAACTCCCCTGGCGCTGGCTTCTGTGTTTGAACGCCGCGTTCGCAATCTTGTTGACGGCTGCCACTCCCCGTTGGCGCTGGCGCATTCTTACCTACCTCGTGCTGCTGGTGATTGTGATTTGGGGCGCCTATCGCATCCAGCAGCCCTGGTGGGATTCGGCGTCCGACGTCGACGAGATGCGCGACGATATCGCCGAGGGCACCGGCTACGAAGGCACGGATGAATATGTTCCTCACGGGGCTGACCCGTACGAGTTGAACAAAGATCTTCCGCTGGCAGTCGTCGACCACCAGGAGAGTACCCGCGCCGAGGTCTTGCGGTGGGATGCCACCGGCAAACACCTCATCGTTCATGCCGACAGCTCCGCACTTCTGACCCTGCGACTCTTCAACTACCCAGCATGGGAGGTGACACTAAATGGGAAAGCGGTCGAAACTGAGACCACGGATGTGACCGGCCAGATGCAGATTCACGTCATGCCGGGCACGAACGACATCCGGATTCACTTCGCCCGCACGCGCGACCGAACCATCGGCGGATGGATTTCCCTGGCCAGTCTGGTCCTGCTGGTTGCCGCGTGGATCAAGACGCAGTCCACACTCGCGACACATCAAGCGGAATGAATTAGATTTCCTCTGTATGCCCCTGTGTGCCCTGTAGTTCGAGTCCTCCGACGGGAAAACTGAGCACAAGAAAAATCCTGGAGCCTGATGCCGACCCGAGTCCTGGTAGCCACTTCGAACCCCGGCAAATTGCGTGACTTCGCCGGCGCGGCTGAACCTCACGGCATCGAGATCGCCGGGATCCCCCACTTCTCTTCCCTGGCTCCAGTCGTCGAAGACGGCGCCACCTTCGAAGCTAACGCGCGCAAGAAAGCAGAAGAATACAGCCGCGCCGTTCCCGGGGAGCTCGTCATCGCCGACGACTCCGGCATCGAGATCGACGCGCTCGGTGGCGCGCCCGGCGTGCATTCAGCCCGCTACGCCGCCGACGAACCGCACGCTGCCGAAGCCAACACCGACGACGAAGCCAACAACGCGCGCGTCTTGCAGGAACTGTCCAACGTGCCGCGCGAAAAGCGCACCGCAAGATTCGTTTGTGTGATCGCCGCTGCTCGCAACGGTCACACGCTCGCTACCTTCCGCGGCGCCGCCGAAGGCACCATCCTCGATGCGCCTCGTGGCCGCAACGGATTCGGCTACGATCCGCTGTTCTACTTCCCGCCAATCGGGAAAGCTTTCGCAGAACTAAGCGGTGTTGAGAAGGCGCAGTACAGTCATCGCGGTGCAGCTTTTCGGAGGTTTCTGGAGTGGCAAGAAAAGACTTGAGTTCTTGAACATCTCGTCACTGATTTGTGCGTCTTCGTGCGATAGAATCCCGGGCTGAAGATGATCGATGCCAGACTAACGATTTACGCAGTCCTACTGCTGTCTTTTAGCGTATGCGCTCAAAAGCTGCCGTCAACCGCCCCTTCTGAATCTGAATTGGTGGGAATCACCGCCAGAGGGCGTGCCCTCGCTGGTTATGATGCTGCTGCATGGCACGCAACCGATGCCGTACTCGCTCTCAAACCGCCGCAAGGCTCATTTCGACTCTACATTGCCAGGAAGAGTGAGAAAGGCTGGGTGGTCGCATTTGGCCGATTCGATGAAGCCAAGACCAAGTTCCTGATCGCCTACGAAGCTCAGCAGAACGGCGATTCCGACGAGTACAGTGTCACGACACACGAGCCGCCACTCGAGGACAGTGACTACTATTTCCGAGCGGCAAGGGCATTCATGTCGGGGCAGGATGAGTTTCTCCAGGAAGCGAAACCGCAGCGCCCATACAATCTCTCAATTCTCCCAACGCCCTCGGGTAACTGGTACTTCTATGCCATCCCGGCTCAGACTGATCTTGCCGTTTTGCCTTTTGGCGGCGACGTTCGATATACGATCTCTGGTGATGGAATCAAGATCAATGACAAACGGCAAATGCACAAGATCGTGCTAGAAGAGCAAGTTGGCCAGAACGGTCTGGCTTTTGGCTTTCACACCCATGTATTGAGCGATTTTCCTGAAGACAGCGATGTATTCTACGCCTTGTCACGCAAGGCGGCGCAGGGTGATTTGATCGCCACGAAGAAGTACTTTTACCAGGTTCTACCGGATGGCAAGTTGATCTACTTGGGAACGACGCCGGACATCCAAACACTCATCGCAGCCGACAAGTTCGAAATCCTCCCGGACCTGGCCAAGTCCCAGCCGGTACAAGAGATGTTGTTATCGTCAATTCGACGATTGCTGGAAGACGTGTCCTCGAGTAACCCACTAGAGGCTTTGGCCGAACTCGAGGGCGCACGCTGCGACGGGCATACCGTATGGCTGAAATTCACTCATAGCCTGCATAACATCGGGGAGGGAAAGATAATCCTATACAAAGAGCCCCTCCGGAATTCTCAAGTGCGCTTTGCCGCGACCGAAGCGGACATTCAGTCCGGCAAGTTCGAAAAACTAGCTTTCTTCACACCTGTGCAGCCCGACTTCTCCAAGAAAGATGCGTTTATCATGCTGAGCCCGGGAATGTTCCATAGCGAGGTTCATGAATATCCGATCCTCGGGCTCGACTTGAGTGGCAAAGGGGCAGTGCAATTCCTGTTCTTTACGTGGCCACTTGGGTCGGAGAAGGAAGCTGAAGCCCAACGAGCCCGTTGGCACGATGCAGGGTATTTGTACACGGACACCGTTGCCACAGCGCCGATGCGATTTGAGATCGATCCAGCAGTCTTGAAGAATTGCGAGTCGAAGTAAACCTCGTTAGCGGTGTAAAGCGCGCTCGCACCTCACCTTGACTTGCCTTCGCGCGCCCCCCGATAATCGAAGGTTGCTTTTCTTCATTCCTGATCTCACAAGGAGCAGCCATCGTGGCTTCTGTAGCTCAACCTGTGACTCCGAAGATCAAGCCGGGAGTCGCGCCGCTCCGTGCCGGCCAAGGATATTCTTTCCTTCTCCGCCGCCTGCATTCGATCACCGGCATTGTTCCCATTGGCCTCTTTCTGCTCGAGCATTTCATCTCCAACTACGAGGCTTTTAAGGGGCCCGATGCCTACACCGCACAGGTCAGGTTTCTCAACAGCTTGCCCTTCGTAGTCGGGCTTGAACTGTTTGGCATCTGGATTCCGACCCTCTATCACGGGCTCTACGGTGTTTACGTCTGGTGGCGCGGCGAGACGAACGTCGGCGACTATCCCTGGACCGGCAACTGGCTCTACACCGCGCAGCGCTGGACGGGCATTGTGGCCTTGATCTACATCGCGCAGCACATGTACTTCCTTCGCTTCTCGGGAACACACTTGCCGAGCCATCCTGACGCGGCATTTTCGAAGGTGCAGTTGGAATTTCAAAATCCGTGGATGATCGCCTTTTACGCCGTCGGCATCATCGCGGCTTCGTGGCACTTCTCGTACGGATTGTGGCTGTTCGCTGCGAAGTGGGGCATCACGGTCGGCGAAAACGCCCGCCGCCGCTTTGGCTACGTTTGCCTGGCGCTGGCGCTGGGACTGGTCGCAATCGGCGCCACCAGCATGTACGGCTTCCTGAGTCACCCGTATCATCCATGGGAGCCGAACACCGTGAACGATAACATCGTCTTGAAATAACGACGGGCTCGGCCCGTCACTGGACTCATATCAATGGCAGCAACTCCAAAGATCATCGTGGTAGGTGGCGGCCTCGCCGGACTCGCCGCCGTCATCAAGATCGCCGAGATGGGTGGCGAGGTCGACCTCTTTTCGATCGTCCCCGTAAAGCGCTCGCACTCAGTCTGCGCCCAGGGCGGCATCAACGCCGCCAAGAACCTCAAGGGCGAAGGCGACTCCACCTGGCAGCACTTCGACGACACCATCTACGGCGGCGACTTCCTCGCCAACCAGCCTCCCGTCAAGGCCATGTGCGATGCCGCTCCCGGCATCATCGATCTGCTCGACCGCATGGGCGTGACCTTCAACCGTACGCCCGAAGGCCTGCTCGATTTTCGCCGCTTCGGAGGAACTTTATACAACCGCACGGCGTTTGCCGGGGCTACCACCGGTCAGCAGCTTCTCTACGCGCTTGATGAGCAGGTTCGCCGTTACGAATCCGAGGGCAAGGTGAAGAAGTACGAGCATTGGGAATTCCTTTCCGCCGTGCTCGATGGAACCCGCACCTGCCGCGGCATCTGCGCCATGGACCTGCGCACGATGGAAGTCCGCACCTTCCCTGCCGACGCCATCATCATCGCCACCGGCGGCATCGGCGCGATCTTCGGCAAGTCCACGAATTCGGTCGTCTGCACCGGATCAGCGCAGTCGGCGCTCTATCAGCAGGGCTGCGATTACGCGAACGGAGAATTCATCCAGGTCCATCCGACTTCGATTCCCGGCGAAGACAAACTCCGCCTGATGTCGGAATCAGCCCGCGGCGAAGGTGGACGCGTCTGGGTTCCCAAGACACAGGGCGACAAGCGCGATCCCAAGTCGATCCCCGAAAAAGAGCGCTGGTACTTCCTCGAAGAGTGGTATCCGAAGTATGGGAACCTGGTGCCGCGCGACGTTGCGACCCGCGCCATCTTCAAGGTCGTTTACGAGCACAACCTCGGCATCGATGGCAAGCCGATGGTCTACCTCGACCTGACCCACATCGACCGCAAGATTCTCGACCGCAAGCTGGAAGGCATTCTCGAAATCTATGAGAAGTTTGTCGGTGACAATCCGCGCGACGTGCCCATGAAGATCTTTCCCGGCATGCACTACACCATGGGCGGCCTGTGGGTCGACTACAAGCAGGCCACGAACGTTTCGGGAATTTTCGCTGCAGGTGAAGCCGAGTATCAATACCACGGCGCGAATCGCCTCGGCGCGAATTCGCTGGTCAGCTGCATTTTTGGCGGATTTGTCGCCGGTCCGGCGGCCGTGCAGTACGCCAAGAACGTCGCCGCCGCGCCCGCCAACGGCCACTTCGATGCCGAACGCAAGCGTCAGCAAGAGATCAATGCCGGACTGATGAAGTCCGACGGCAGCGAGAACCCGTTCCTGCTCTGGCGCGAACTGGGCGAGCTGATGACCGAGAATTGCACGGTCATCCGCTACAGCAAAAAATGTCAGGCCGCCGACGCGAAGATCGTCGAGATGCTCGAGCGCTTCCAGCACATCAACCTGAGCGACAAGACGCAGTGGGCGAACACAACGGTCGCCTTCGCGCGCCAGTTCTACAACATGCTGCAGTTGTCACGAGTGATTGCGCAGGGCGCCGCCATGCGCGACGAATCCCGTGGCTCGCACTACAAACCCGACTTTCCCGATCGCGACGACAAGAACTGGATGAAGACGACGAAAGCGTCGTTCGCTCCGGATGCGGATGAACCGAAATTTGAATTCGAGTCGGTGGACGCGTCGCTAATTCCGCCGCGGCCGAGGAAGTACTGAATATGCGCAACGGAGCCCGTCGAACAACGAGACGTATTGTGATTGGGTCTTCGGTTGGAGCGACCGGGACCTTGGTCAGTGCAGTGTACTGGATGCGCAGCCAGAGCCCTGAGGGTCTGTTGTTGGCAAAAATTTGTATTGGTTGCTTTGCCTTTTCTCTACTGATCATCATTTTTCGTATTGTCTATTACCGAAATCAGCGAGATTACTTTTCCGAAGAGATGGATCACCGACGCTCCTTGGCGAAGGGAACAAAGAGCTAACAGCTAAAGGCTAAGAGCTAATGGCTAATTCAAAAACCGTCCTCATCAAGGTCAAACGCCAGCTCACCCCCGACGCCAAGCCCGTCTGGGAGGAGTTTGAGATTCCCTATCGCCGCAACATGAACGTCACCTCGGCGCTCATGGACATCGCGGCCAACCCCGTCACGCGCGACGGCAAGAAGACCACGCCCGTCACCTACGATTCGAATTGCCTGGAAGAGGTCTGCGGCTCGTGCGCCATGCTCATCAACGGACGCGCCCGCATGGCCTGCTCTGCCCTGCTCGACCAGCTCGATCAGCCCATCCGGCTCGAACCGTTCTCGAAGTTCCCGGTCGTCCGTGATCTCTCGGTCGACCGCAGCGTGATCTTCGAGAACCTCAAGAAGGTCAAAGCCTGGGTGCCGGTTGACGGCAGCTACGATCTCGGCTCCGGCCCGCGCCAGTCTGTAGAAGACCAGGAAGAGTCTTACCCACTCTCTCGCTGCATCTCGTGCTGCTGTTGCATGGAGGCCTGCCCGCAGTTCAACGAAGACACCGGTTTTGTCGGCGCCGCTGCGATCTCGCAAGTACGCCTGTTCAACACGCACCCAACCGGCAAAGCCCTGAAGCGCGAGCGCCTCTCTGCCCTGATGGGCGACGGCGGCATCCAGGAATGCGGCTACGCGCAGAACTGCGTAGAGATCTGTCCAAAAGACATCCCGTTAACCAAGTCGATAGCGGAAGTCGGCGGGCAGGTCATGAAGCAGGCGATCGGCGACCTGTTCAGAAAATAGGGCCATTCCACCTTGCTCGTCTGTGTCCGCCGTGGTTAAGGCTTTTGCATGCACCACTGAGGACACAGGGTTTCCTCAAGGTAACCAGTTACCAGTAACTCTCGTCGGTAACGCCCGTTTGGCTTAATCCCTAACGCTGAACTTGACGATTAGGTTAGAATAACGGCTCCTTCTGGAATTTGGAGCCGACCCCGAAACCAGGAGTTTCCCCGAGTGATGGAACGGATGACGACCCTAGGGATCTGGCGCCACAAGTCGATTCTGGCCCTCCTGTTTGCGCTGTTTCTTGCGCCCGGAGCAGCCTTCGCCCTGCACAGTACCGAGCCGCCGCGCGCTACTCCCACTAAGTCTCATCGCAAGTCGAGTCATCGCCGTCGTGTGGCGTGGAACCCGATGTTCCGGCCTTCGCACGATTCCCTGCTGCGACAGAATGCCGAAATCGATCGCCTCGACCTGCCGCGCATTCAGGACGACGATCAACTGGAAGAACTGAAATCGTCTGGCGCACTGGTTCCGATCGTGGCCAGCGAATCGCTGAAGATCGAGCACCGTCTCGATCCGTCGCGGCGCTATTGCCGTCCCTGGACGCGGGACTTCGTCGAAGACCTGAGCCAGGCCTACTACAACCGATTCCACGCGCAAATCCAGGTCAACTCCGCAGTGCGTACCGTGAAAGTCCAGAAAAAGCTGCGCCGCCACAATCGCAACGCGGCCCCGGCCGAAGGCGATACCGCTTCCTCGCACCTGGCCGGAGTGACCGTAGACCTGCAGCGCCGCGGCATGTCGAAAGAACAAGTTCGCTTCGTCGAGCGGTACCTGTTTTACCTTCGCGAAGTCGGGCTGGTCGAACCGGAGGAAGAGCGCCGCCACTGGTGCTTCCACGTGATGGTATCGGATCGCTACACAGACTGGCGCCAGAGTCAAACCGTGTTTCGCCTGCATCCGACCGAAGAGTCTGAGACTGCGATGAGCGGTTCGAACTGAATTTCTCTCGCCCCGCGTGCAAAGACCGTCATCTCAGGCGACGAGCCTCGGGAAGCTCGCGTCCAACAAGGGCTAGCTGCGCTGAACGAAGGGGGTTCCCTTGTGTTCCTCCGTGCCCCCTGTGGTTGAGGTCTTGGCTTTTCTCCGCGGGCACCGTATAGAATCCAAGCTCGATCATGAGACGCCTTCTTGTGCTTCCGCTCTGTTTCTATCTGGCTACGACTGCGTCATCGCAAAGCACCGTCACAGCCAAAGCCCGCCAGATCCACGACTCTGCCATCGTCATTGACACCCACGCCGACACGCCGCAGCGCTTTCTCGACGAGAACTACGACATCGGCTCGGCGGATCCGAACGACAGCGGCCACATCAGCCTCGACAAGGCCAAGGCCGGCAACCTGGGCGGCGAATTCTTCTCCATCTGGGTGGAACCGGAGACGAACAAGGGCCACTATGCCCGCCATACCCTCGATCTGATCGATTCGGTTTATGAGCAGGCCGCGCGCCATCCGGACCGCATGATGATGGCCTTCAGCACCGCCGATATCGAGCGCGCCCATCGCGAACACAAGCTCGCCGCGCTGATGGGGATCGAAGGCGGTCACTCCATCGAAAATGACGTCCGCGTACTCCGCGATTTCTATCGCCTCGGTGTGCGCTACATGACCCTGAGCTGGTCTAACACCAACGAATTTGCCGACTCCTCCGGCGACATCGACGACCCGAAAGTCGAGCATCACAACGGCCTCACCGAAGGCGGCCGCCAGATTGTCCTCGAAATGAATCGTCTTGGCATGCTGGTCGATATTTCCCACGTTGCGGACCGCACGTTTTACGACGCCATTGCGGTCAGCAAAGCGCCGGTCATTGCTTCCCATTCCTCCGCTCGCGCGCTCACCGACCATCCGCGCAATATGACCGACGACATGCTCCGGGCAGTTGCCAAGAATGGCGGGGTGGTACAGGTCAACTTCTTCAACGCCTTTGTTGACGCCGACTATCTCAAGGCAGACCAGGCACACAAGGACGAACGCAATGCGGCCGTCAAAGCCCATATTGACCAACTGAAAGCCCAGGGCAAAACAGTCACCTATCTCGACACCGACCGCATCGAGCGCGAGTGGGCGGCGAAGATTCCGCGTCCTCCGCTGAAGTCTCTGATTGACCACATTGACCACATCGCCAAAGTCGCCGGTGTGGATCACGTCGGTTTGGGCTCCGACTTCGACGGCGTCTCCGGCGCCACGCCCCAGGGCATCGACTCCGCCGCCGACCTGCCCAAGATTACCCAAGCTCTGCTCGACCGGGGCTACAGCGCCGTCGACATCCGCAAGATTCTCGGAGGGAACATCCTGCGCGTCTTCCGCGAGGCCGAACAGGTAAGCAAAGAGATGCACGCAGAGCGGCCGTAGCGTCGGCGTCCCTTGTGTGGCGGACACTCTTTGTCCGCCTTCGCGTACTGGGCGGCGTTGCCCTGCCGCCAGCCCTGTGAGCAGGTGGCCTTGGTACAATCATGTGTTTGCAAACCGCATCCTGAGGAATCCTATGGGAACACTCATTTGCACGATCGTTCTGATTACTGTCTCGTCCCTCTTCCCTGCCGCCCAAACCAAGCCGGCCCCGTCAGCCAAGCCGCCGGTGCGGACCCCTATGGCTGCTCCCGCCGCCGAGCCACTGGCGATTATTCACACGACAGCCGGTGACATGCACTGCCGCTTGTTCGAGAAGCAGGCCCCGATCGGCGTCGCCAACTTCATCGGCCTGGCCGACGGCACCAAAGATTGGGTCAACCCTATCTCTCACGCCAAGAAGCACGGCGTGCCGCTCTACGACGGAACCATCTTCCATCGCGTCATTCCCGAATTTATGATTCAGGGCGGCGATCCTGCCGGCAACGGCGCCGGCGACCCCGGATACAAGTTCCGCAACGAAGTTTCTTCCGATCTGAAGTTTGATCGCCCTGGACGCCTGGCCTACGCCAACTCCGGACCGGATACGAACGGTTCGCAGTTCTTCATTACCGAAGACGTTGCCCACAGCGCCCACCTGACCGGCAACTACACGATCTTTGGCCAGTGCGATCCTGCTGCCGTCGAGTTGGTCAAGAAGATCGCCCGCATGACGCGGGATCCCAGTAACGACCGTCCCTTCCATCCCGTAAAGATCACGCACATCGAGATTCAGCGCGGGGCAGCCGCCGCGACAACGAAAACGCCCGCAGCCCGGACCACGGGAACGAAGCCACCAGCTGGGGTTAAAGCACCGCAACAATAGGCGAACACATCTTAAGAACGTGAGGGAAAACATATGGCTCGCACCCCCGGCACCTATGCCGTATTTCAGACCAGCGAAGGCAACGTCGTTTGCCGCCTCTTCGAACAAGATGCTCCCAAGACAGTCGCCAACTTTACCGAGCTAGCGGAAGGCAAGCGTGACTGGACTCATCCCGGCACGCGCGCCAAGAGCAAGAACCCGCTGTACAACGGCACCATCTTCCACCGCGTAATTCCCGACTTCATGATCCAGGGCGGAGATCCCCTGGGGAGCGGTATGGGTGGTCCCGGCTACCAGTTCGAAGACGAAACCAAGGGCTCGCCGCACCGGTTCGACAAGCCCGGCAAGCTGGCCATGGCCAATTCCGGTCCGAATACCAATGGCTCGCAATTCTTTATTACCGTCGCCAACACGGAGTGGCTCACGGGCAAACACACCATTTTTGGCGAGGTTGTGGAAGGGCAAAGTATCGTAGAGAAAATTTCCAGAGTAGCCCGCAACCGCCAGGATCGCCCAAACAAAGACGTAGTCATCACATCCCTGACGATCGAACGAGCGTAGCCCCGGCGCCCCGGCGGCGGTCTCAGGGCCTGCCCTGAGGTTGCCGAAGGGGCGACCGCGCCTCCGGAACAGTCATTACGCCTCTTCACAGCAACCGGGCGCTCGCTCTCCTTTATAATTGCTGTTCTCTCAGCCCCGGAGGCTCGCATCATGGCAGTGTTTAACGGCGTTCCCGTCCCGTCGGATGGACAGCGGATCGAATACAGCAACGCCAAATACCGTGTGCCTGACCGCCCCATCATTCCCTTCATCGAGGGCGACGGCACCGGCCGCGACATCTGGAAGGCCTCCGCGCGTGTATTCGACGCAGCCGTTGAGAAGGCCTACGGCGGGAAGCGCACCGTCGCCTGGTACGAGGTTTTCGCCGGCGAGAAATCCAAAGCCCGCTTCGACACCTGGCTGCCCGACGACAGCGTCAACGCGATTCGCGAGTTCCGCGTGGCCATCAAAGGCCCGCTGACGACGCCCGTCGGTGGCGGTATCCGCTCGCTCAATGTGGCTCTGCGCCAGATCCTCGACCTCTACGCCTGTGTGCGTCCCGTGCGCTACTACCACGGCGTTCCTTCGCCCGTAAAGCATCCCGAGCGCATGAATGTCGTCATCTTCCGCGAGAACACTGAAGACGTGTACGCCGGAATCGAGTGGGAGCAAGGCACGCCAGACGCCGCCAGGCTCATCGAATTCCTCAACAAAGACATGTTGAAGGGTGGCAAGAAACAGATTCGTTTGGACTCCGGCGTCGGAATCAAGCCGATGTCTGTGACCGGCACCAAACGCCTCGTGCGCATGGCCATTCAGCACGCGCTGGAAAACGGCCGCAAGACGGTAACTCTGGTCCACAAGGGCAACATTCAGAAGTTCACGGAAGGCGCGTTCCGCAAGTGGGGTTACGAACTGGCGACTGAGGAATTCCGCGACCAGGTCATCACCGAGCGCGAGAGCTGGATCGTCGACAACAAGGACAAGAATCCCACTCTCACCGTCGCGCAGAACGCCGAACTCGTCGAACCCGGCATGGAATTTGCGCCCGCCGAGTTCCGCTTGTCCGTCGAACAAGAAGTGCAGCAAGTCCTCGATACCATCTATTCCACGCACGGCCACGGCGCCTGGAAAAAGAAGATCATGGTCAACGATCGCATCGCTGACTCCATCTTCCAGCAGGTCGTCACCCGCGCCGACGAATACAGTGTGCTGGCAACTCCGAACCTGAACGGCGACTATATTTCCGACGCATGTGCCGCGCAGGTTGGCGGCCTCGGCATCGCCCCGGGCGCGAATATCGGCGACGGCTATGCTATTTTCGAAGCCACCCACGGCACCGCTCCCAAATACGCGGATAAAGACGTCATCAATCCCGGCTCTGTCATGCTCTCGGGCGTTATGATGTTCCGTTTCCTGGGATGGGGCGAAGCGGCCGACCTGATCGAGCAAAGCCTCGAGCGGACCATCGACCAGAAAAAAGTGACCTATGACTTCGAGCGCCTGATGCCGGGCGCCACTAAGGTCAAGACCAGCGAGTTCGCAAGCTACATGATCGACAACATGAGCGCAGAAGTAGGGACCGCAGCGAAATAGGGATTCGGTTCCTCTGTGCTCCCCATGGTCTAAAGGTTTTGGTTGACAGCGGAAAGGATGAATCATGCGCAAGAAAGTGACGATCGTAGGCTCCGGAAACGTAGGCGCCACCGCCGCCCACTGGATCGCTTCGAAAGAACTGGCCGACGTAGTCCTCATTGACATCATCGAAGGCGTGCCACAGGGCAAAGGCCTCGACCTGCTCGAAGCCATGCCGATCGAAAAGCGCGACTCCTTCGTTCTCGGTACTCAGGACTACGCCGATACCGCCAACTCCGACATCGTAGTGATCACTGCCGGCATTCCGCGCAAGCCCGGCATGAGCCGCGACGACCTGCTCAACACCAACCACAACATCATGAGGGACGTAGTCGCAAAAGCGGTGAAGTATTCGCCCAACTGCATTCTGATCATCGTCTCCAATCCTCTCGACGCCATGGCCCAGGCCGCCTACAAGATGAGCGGATTCCCGCGCGAGCGCGTCATCGGCATGGCTGGCGTGCTCGACTCCGCCCGTTTCCGCGCCTTCATCGCGCAGGAACTCAAAGTCAGCGTGGAGAACGTAACCGCCTTTGTTCTCGGCGGCCACGGCGACACCATGGTCCCTCTCGCCCGTTACTCCACCGTTGCGGGAATTCCCATCACGGAATTGATGGACCAGGCGACACTCGACCGCCTCGTGCAGCGCACCCGCGATGGCGGCGCCGAAATCGTGAAGTATCTGAAGACCGGTTCGGCCTACTACGCCCCGTCATCGGCCGTCGCCGAAATGGTCGAAGCGATTCTCAAAGACAAGAAGAAGATTCTTCCCTGCGCCGCCTATCTCAACGGTGAATACGGGATTCACGGCCTGTACGTGGGAGTACCGGTGAAGCTCGGCACCAAAGGCATCGAGCAGATCATCGAGATCAAGTTGACAGCAGAAGAAAAAGCCGCCCTCGACAAAAGCGCTGCCGCAGTGAAGGAACTGGTGGGCGTGATCAACGTCTAGCGCAGCCGTTCGCTCCAGCACTGAATTCCTTCGTGGACCCTTGTGTCTTTCGTGGTTAGCGCCCTTCTGCAAGCAGGCGCGAAGACCACGAAGGACCTCCTCCGTTTCTGCATTACTTTGGTGCCGAGCCCAGCTGTCGCGCCAACTTTATAATCCACGACATCCCCCGCTGTTTAGGCTGCATCCGCAAGAACCCCGCTCCCCTGTTCGACGAAGCCCTGCACTTCACCCGATAGCCCGTCTCACGTAGCCCCCCTTCCGTCCCGGCGCAAGGATAGATATAGTGTGTGGGGCCAATCCCCACCCAATGGACTTCGATCAGCTTGAGATCTTTCTGGAAGTAGCGCGCCTGTCCAGCTTCTCGCGCGCTGCCGAAAAGCGTTTCCGCACGCAGCCCGCTATCTCTTCCCAGATTCGCGCCCTTGAGGAGGAAGTCGGCGCGCGTCTCCTCGACCGCTCCGGCGGACGCGTCTCGCTCACCGTGGCCGGCAAGTTGTTCTTCAAATACGCGGAAGACACGCTCGAAGAAAAGAAGTCAATTCTCACCGCCATTGCCGAGACCGAGCATGTGCCGCGCGGGCAGATCGTCGTCGCCGCCAACGAGGGCACCTGCCTGCACATCCTCCCGGAGGTCTTCGCGCAGTTCAAGCGCAACTACCCCGATGTCGCCGTCAGCATCAAGCGCGCCGACTACGCCAAGATCCTGGAGTCGGTCAGCGATCTTTCCGTTGATTTCGGAGTCGTATCCTTGCCCGTCACCGACAATCGCCTGCAATGCGTTCCCGTTCACCGCGACGAGCTTGTCGTCATCACTCCGCCGGGCCATCCGCTCACCGCGAAGCAGGAGGTGACGGTGGCCGAGGTAGCCGAGTACCGCCTCGTGGTGCCGAAAGCAGGCCACACACGGGATGCCCTCGACACCCTGTTCTATGATCGCCACTTGAAACCCCGCTATGCCATGGAACTGGACTCGAGCGAACTATTGAAGCGGTTCGTGGCCGCAGACGTTGGCGTCGGCTTCATCGCACGCTCCAATATTCAGGAAGACATTCGCGCCAACGCGCTCGGCGCCTTAACCATCTCCGACGCGCAAATCCGCCGCGATCTCGCCCTCGTGTTCCGCAAGGACCGCTCCCTGAGTCGAGCTGCCAAGGCCCTCATTGACATAGCTGTGAAGCAGAAGAATTTCACCACGGCAGTCGCCGCCAAGCGCGCACGATGAAAGAGAGAGAGAAAGCTCTGCTTGGATTGCTCTTGCTACTCGGGGCAAGTGTCGCTGTCGCGCAGAAGCGGACTGGCGGCCAGGCCCCCGCCGCCTCTTACAAGTTGCTTTCGTTGCACGTAACCGGGAGCCAGCGTTATTCCGAAAAAGAGATTTTGCCCGCAAGCGGTCTCCAACTGGGCCAGGAAGTCCGTGAAGCCGATTTCAAAGAAGCCGTACGCCGCCTCGGCGATTCCGGCTTCTTCACCAGCGTCTCCTACTCGTACCAATTTTCGCCAGCCGGTGCCAAGCTGGAATTCCAGCTCACCGATGCCGATTCCAGCACGTTCGTTCCCGCACACTTCGAAAACTTCGTCTGGTTCACGGATGCGGAACTGCTCCATGAACTTCAGCTTCGCATACCACTCTTCAAGCAGGAGTTGCCCTTGGACGGCGCTCTTGCCGACCGGGTGGAAGCGGCGCTGCAGGAGATTCTCGACGAAAAGAAGATACCCGCCCGAGTGGACTATCTCCGTGAGAGCCCGCCCGAAGGCGAGAAGCTAACCGGCATCGCATTCACGGTCGAGGGCCTTGAAATTCATATCCGCAACGTCGACTTTCCCGGTGCCTCCGCGGATCTCCTGCCTGGATTGCAGGCCATCGCACGCCGGCTCATTGGGGCTCCGTACATGCGCTCACCCCTAGCCAAGGTGGCTGAAGTCGATTTCCTCCCGGTCTGTCTCAAGCGCGGATATTTGAAAGCATCCTTTGCCCAGTGGGATGCGCGCGTCCTCTCGCAGCAGAGTGGTGACGTCGAGGTCGAGGCGATCGTTCCCGTCACCCCGGGAAAGGTGTACTCCACCTCAGGAGTGGAATGGAAGGGCAATTCGGTCGTCAAGACGGAAGAACTTCAGAAGCTTTTACACCTGCCTGTCGGTCAACCCGCCGATGCGGTCGAGCTCGTCAACGATCTGGAAAAGGCCACCATGCTCTACCGCACCCGTGGCTACATGGTCGCGCGAATCACATCGAAACCTCTCTTGGATGACGACAAGAGTACGGTTCACTACGATCTCTATGTTGTCGAAGGCGACCAGTTCAGAATGGGCGACCTCGACATCGTCGGCCTGGACTCGCAAGCCAAAGCCCATCTCCAGTCGGAATGGAAACTTCAACCCGGAGACCCCTATAACGGCGAGTACCCGAAACAGTTCCTCGACCAGACCACTCAGCTGCTGCCCCGGGGAGTGCCGTGGAAAGTCAGCTATCACGAGGCGGTAAACGAGGGCGACAAGACAGTAGATGTCACGCTGCAGTTTCGCGCGCAATAATGCACAGAATGCTTGCAACGTTCCCGAAGGTTGGCGAATCTGAACTGGGGATCACATCCAAACTTGGGAACGTCATAGGAGAACTGACCGATGAGAACGAGCAAATTTCTGACCACACTTGCGGGCCTCACGATTCTGGCCGGGCTCGTGGCCCTTCCCGCCTTCGCCGCCGACAAGACCATGACCGGCAAGGTGAGCGATGCCATGTGCGGAGCCAAGCACCAGATGCCTGGAGACGACGCTGGCTGCACGCGCGCCTGCGTGAAGCATGGTTCCAAATACGCCCTTGTCGTCGGGGACAAAGTTTACACCTTGGAGACCAGCGACAAGGCAGCTCTCGACAAGCTGAACGAATTGGCTGGTGCAAACGCCAAGGTCACCGGCGAAGTGAGCGGCGACACCATCGCCGTGAAGTCAGTCGCGGCGGGATCGTAGGGCAGCTTCGGTTCCCGGTTGAGTTCTCACAGGCGTCTGCACGGAAAACGAAACCGGCGGCCGAGGCCGCCGGTCTTTTCCCTGAGTTCCACTAGAACCTAGTTTTGCTTCTGATCCTCGCGCCGCTTCAGCGTCGGGCGGTCATCGTCAGCGCTCTTGTCGTCCTTGCCCGACTTGTCGCTGGTGGAAGTGCGCCGCAAGCTGGGCTTGTTCCCTTCTTTTTCGTCGATGATCTTGTGCCGGTTCTCGATCGACGCCAGTCGCGCTTTCACATCGTCGAACTCAGACGTGGAAACAATATATTGAGGACGTGCCGGCAAGATTGTCGCGATCTCCTCTTGTGACTTCTCAATCCGGTCCGGCGTCTGCGGGTGCGTCGAGAAAGCGCGGGCCAGCGTCCCTGGCTTCTTCTTCTCCTTCGCTTGTAGTTTTTCAAAGAAGCTGACGAACGCCTGCGGATCGTATCCCGTCTTGTACATGTATTGCAGTCCGAGATAGTCGGCCTGGGCTTCAAATCCGCGGGTAAAGCTGAGGAACGTCATGGGCAGCGCCAAACTAGCCGCGGACCGGACTGCGTAGCCAATCCCGCCGCCAACGAAAATCAGTGGAATCGTTCCGATATTCGCCCACTGCGCGCGCGTCATCTGCCGGGTCGCGTGCCGGGCTGCCACGTGCGCGATTTCATGTGCCATCACACCGGCCAACTCCGCCTCTTCATCGGCAGCCAGGATCAGGCCGGAGTTCACATAGAAGAATCCGCCGGGCAGGGCGAACGCATTAACCTCGTCCGAGTCGATTACCTTGATCGTGAAAGGTACTTGCGCATCGGAATTCCTCACCAGGTTCTGCCCGATGCGGTTGACGTATTCCGTGACCACCGGATCCTGGACCAGCTTCACGCTGGCCTCGACCTGCTGGGCGTACTCCTTGCCCATCCGAATCTCAGTCTCCAGCGAATACCAGTCGCCCAGACCGCGGCCGCCGATCTTGCGGTTGCCGATGGCATCGACGTCCTTCAGACTGCCGTCGTGTTTGACTTTGCTGTCCTCAGGTTCCTGCACGGGAGGTGTCGTCGTCTGGGCAGCGGCGGGGTTCTTCGATGCGTCGGACTGCGAATCTTGGTCCTGCGCCAGCGCAGCTGGCACTCCGAGGGCCACAACTAGTAACGGAATCAACAGCTTACGGAACTTCATGTGCATTCTCCCCATCGGAAACCGGGTGGTTGAAGCGATTATACCCCCAATTGCAAGCACAACCCGCAGATTTACCCACTTAGTTGGACGCAGGCTAGCGATGGAAGGTTACCAGCACCAAAGAACGTTCCCGAGCACGAACGGCCCCGCACCGTTATACCCGTCAACGTCCTTTCTGATTCGCAGTGGCAGGTGTACCATGGCGCGTTTCCGGAAAGGCAGCCCCCAAATGCTCAACCGTCGCGGCTTCTTGTCATCTTCCCTTGCGGTCAGTGCGAGTCTTACCCTTCCGAGGAGTCTCTGGGCGCAGCTAGCCTCCCTGCCGTCGAACTTGCCCGACCGTTCCCTTTACGACTCCAATGAAGACGCCTATTGGGGGGAGATGCGCAAGCAATTCCTCATCCCGACCGACGAAGTCTACCTCAACAACGGCACGGTCGGATCCAGCCCCGCGCCGGTGCTGCGCGCCATCTTCGATGGTTACGAAGCATGCGAAAAGCTGAACGAAGCCGACCCCGAAGACTACCCCATCTGGGGATACGCCTCCTGGAACCAGTTTCGCGACCCACTCGCCGCCTTCGTCGGCTGCACGCGAGACGAAATCGCCTTGCTCCGCAACGCCACCGAAGCCAACAGCTACATCGCCAACGGGATCGACCTGAAAGCAGGCGACGAGGTCCTCATGACCGATCAGGAGCATCCGGGCGGCGAGAACCCCTGGCAGCTGCGCGCCAAGCGGTACGGAATCGTCGTCAAGAAAATCACCCTGCCCCGCCCCGTCGAGAATCCGGCCCAGGTCCTGAACCTGTTCAACGACGCCATCACCCCGCGCACCCGCGTGATGTTCTTTAGCCACATCAGCACGTTCAGCGGCGTCGTGCTGCCCGTAAAAGAACTGAGCGCCCTGGCCCGCAGCAAAGGCATTCTCTCCGCCGCCGACGGCGCCCACGTGCCCGGCATGATGCGCCTCAACGTCCACGAACTAGGCTGCGACATGTACTCTTCGAGCCCCCACAAGTGGTTGCAGGCTCCCAAAGGTTCGGGCTTCCTCTATGTGCGCGACGAGGTCATCGACCAGCTCTGGAACACCATCGCCACCGAAGGCTGGGACGACAAGAAGATTCGCGCCGAACGCTTCCAGCGCATTGGCAGCTCCAACGTACCCGCGCTCTGGGGCCTGCGCGCTTCGATTCAACTTGCCTACGACATCGGCCTCGACCGCATCGAGCGCCGCCATCGCCAGCTCTGCGACTACATTCTCGCCGCCATGCTGAAACGCGGCGCCGTTTCGTGGACGTCGCCTGACCCCGCCATGCGCTGCGCCATCGCCACGGTCAACGTCCCGCCGCTGCCAAGAATGGACCTGGAAAACTGGCTGTGGAAGGAAAAGAAGATTCGCATCCGCGGCGCCGATCCCCACAAGCTTCGCCTCTCGACGCCGTACTACATTTCGAAGCAGGACATCGACCGTTTCCTCGATGCGTTTGACGAGTATCGAAAGAAGACGGGAGTAGCCTAGAAACAGGAGAGTCATCCTGAGCGGAGCAGGGACGTAGCGAAGCGGAGTTCCTGCGGAGTCGAAGGACCCCTACCTGACCATCTCAGCGGGGCGCCAGCCTAACCTACGTCCACCGGAACCACCGCAGCGCCAGCGCAAAAGAAATTCCGCCCCAAAGAAGGAGCACCAGGAGCCGTCCGGACTGCGACGCCAGCGAAGCCCCTTCCAGAATCGTGGCCCGCAGCGCGTCATTAAGCGCCGTCAACGGCAGCGCCCGGATGAACGGCAGCGTCATCGCCGGAAAGTGCTCATACGAAAAGAAGACACCCGAGAAAATCCACATCGGCATCATGACGAGATTGATCAGCCCGCTGACGCTTTCCACTTTCTGCGCGCGGCACGCGGTCAGCAGCCCAACCCCGCCAAACGCCACCGCACCGATTCCCCCCAGCAAGAGCACGGTCACCACCGATCCCGCCACCGGCATCTTGAACACCAGCATGCCGAAGACCAGCAGCAGCCCCACTTCAATCACCATCAGGATCAGCCGGCTGCTCATCACCGCCAGCAGAAAATCGCTGCGCCGCATCGGCGTCGCGACGAAACGCTTCATCAGCTTCCGTTGCCGCATGTCGACCAGCGAAAATCCAATCCCCCACATCCCGGAATTCATCAGGCTCATGCCGATCAACCCCGGGATGAGGAAATCGATGTACCGCGATCCCGGCTCGCTGGAAGGGTGATTCGCCGTGGCCAGTGCGTCCTTCCGCCCGGCCGACGCCTGCAGCGTAGCGTCCACCTCGGCGCGCGACAGAACACTCTCTGGACGCGCCGGATCGTAGTAGTAGGTATAGTGGCCGTCCGCGCCCGGCTCAATTACGAGATCAAACTTGCCGAAACGGAATCCCTTCAGCGCGGTGTCGCGATCCAGCACCGAAGACCGAATCGACGAATGTTCGTCAGAACCGCCCAGCATCGCAACGGTCCGGTCCGCCCCATTGCCAGCGATAACCGCCACCGTCGTTGTCTGGACTGGCTTATTGCGAAACGCGATACCCAGTCCCAGAGACAGCAAGAGTGGAAACCCGAACACCCAGAACACGATCTCCGGCTCGCGCTTGAGTTCCAGCAGCCTCACCCAAAGCAGATACCGATAGCCGGACCAGCGCCCCGTCGTCCGAACCGGCCCACCAGGCGCGGGCCGCGGCGCATCAACCTTTGGCGTTGGGGTTTCGATCGTTGCCATCAATCCTCGCGCAAATGCCGTCCCGTCAAATTAACGAACACGTCCTCCAGGCTAGCCTGCCGCGTGCTCAGGTGCTCGAGCTGCTGTCCTTGCCGATTCACCGCATCGAGCAGCGCCGGAATCGTCAAATGCGGCTCGCGCACGTTAAGACAAACGGCTCCGTCCTCATTGCGCACCGATTCCACGCTGGGCAGGCCATGCCACTGCTCAAGTGCATGCCCGTCCCCGCCAACCACAAACTCCACCACATGATGCCCGCCCAGCCGGTCAATCAGGTCCGACGGCGTGCCCTCGGCAATGATCAACCCGTGATCGACAATCGCCAGCCGGTCGCAGAGGCGTTCGGCCTCATCCATGTAATGGGTGGTCAGCAGTACGGTCCCGCCTTTCTTCTGGAAGGCCCGCACGATCTCCCACAGCTGCCGCCGGCTCTGCGGATCGAGCCCGGTCGTGGGTTCGTCAAGAAACAGAATGCGAGGATTCCCCACCAGCGCCGTAGCTACAGCCAGGCGCTGTTTCTGTCCACCCGACAACTTGCCGACCCAGCTGTCAGCCTTCTCCGTGAGTTGCAGTTCTTCCATCACTGCCTCAGCCGGACGCGGCTCGTGATAGAAGCTGGCAAAGAGCTCGATCGTCTCGCGCACGCTCAGTTTTTCTGAGAGTCGCGTCTCCTGCAGCGAAATGCCGATCCATTCCCGCAACTGGCGCGGATTGTCGCTCCAGGTGTGATCAAAGATCCGCACCTCGCCTGAGGTCGGCTGCAGCAAGCCTTCCAGGATTTCGATGGTTGTGGTCTTCCCCGCCCCGTTCGGGCCCAGCAGCCCGAAGCATTCGCCTGCAGCAATATGCAGGCTCAGCCCACGAACGGCCTCCAGCTTGCCGTCGTAGGTCTTGCGAAGGTTAGTGCACTCGACCGGCGATCCCACCCGAGAATTGTAGCCGACTCCGACCTAGGGAGCTGTCAGCACTGTGTGCCCGTGCCGCGCCGTCGGCATCGGCACATCGCCCTTCTCATTGCGCCACAGGATTGAGTTGAGCAACGCCGCATTCGCCGCATCCGGCCGCGAGAAATCCATCTCCGACGACTCCTTCGCCCCCGGCGCCGTCTTCGGATTCGTCTTGTAGACCAACCCGCTGCGCAGGTTCGAGTCGTCCGCCTGAAACGGCGCCTGCGTCCCCGGACCAGTGAATACGGGCGTCATCAGCGGCGCATGCGCGTCAAACAGGTTCATTGGCGGCAGGCCGAGCAGCTCCTCCATCGTATGAACCATGCTGACCGTCGTATAGAAGTGCGAATCCACGAAGGGCTTGTCACCATGCGGCGAGTACTTGCTGATGACATAGGCGGTCGAGCGATGTGCGTCGACATGATCCGCCCCATCCTGCGCGTCATCTTCGATCACAAAAATTGCGGTGTCGTCCCAGTACGCACTGTGAGAAACCGATTCAACCACGCGCCCGACGGCAAGATCATTGTCGGCCACCGAAGCCTTCGGCGAAGGCCCGCCCGGCCGCGTTCCGCCCGTGTGATCGTCAGGGAGATACAGCAGGATGAACCGGGGCAGTTCCTTGTCGCTCCCGCGCGCCTTCACGAACTCGTCGAACTCGCGCAGAAACTCGTCCGCCCGAAGCTGGTCGGGATAGTCGGTGTTGAAATCCGGAAACAACGGGTCGAAGTGATCGCGCAGCGCCGCCTTGGTCGGCCGCATCCGCTTCAGCACCGGCACCGCCCACGGCCACGGACTCGGCCCTCCGCGCGGATTCCCGAGAAGCTCCGGCAGCGGATCGCCTTTCCGAATTTGCGCTTTCGCACAGGGTGCGGAGATCGGTGACGACATTCCTTCCTTGGGAGACTTCGCCTTCTCGTCGGAACACCACACGCCCTGCACAAACTCGCCGTAGATGCGATAGCTCAATCCCCGTTTCGCGAGGTTGTCCCAGATAAATCCTGTCGCCGGATCGTCAATGTCGGGAATTCCCTGCTCCAGCGGCAACTCTTCGGCCATGCTGCCGTCGGCATCATAGGCGCGTTCCTTGCTGCGATACGCGATCGGCCAGTTCTTTTCGTTGTAGTCAGTCGTAGTCGAGGCCGTCGACCAGATGTGCCCATCGCCCGAGACTTCGCCGCTGTCATAGAAGTTATCGAGCACTCCGAACTGCAGCGCCAACTTGTGCAGGTTCGGCGTGACGTCAGCGCCGTAAAGCGTCAGCGACGGATCGCCGTTCCCCACCGGCAGATCCCCAAGCACCTGATCGTAGGTGCGGTTTTCCTTGAGTATGTAAATCACATGCTTGATCGGATTCTTGCCGCCGGCGAACTCGAACTTGCCAGGATCGGCATGGAGCAGATTGTCCTCTTCGACTTGCTTGGTCCAGGCCGCGAGATTCTTGTCGATGTCGGCCAGCGAGAGCCGCGCAATCGATCCGCCAATCAGCGTGGGAATGTACGGATGGTCCTTGTGCCGCCGCTCGCTCTTGAGCGTGCCCATCATGTTGTTGGGCCCGCTGCCCTGGCCCTTGGCCGTCGCGATGAGCAGATCGTTTCCTGCGATTGCGAGCGCGCTGGGATACCACTCGGTGGGAATGAAACCGATGGGTTCCATCTGCCTTTGACGATTGGCGACATCGAAGACTGCAACAGCGTCGAGCGAACCGCACGCCACGAACAAGCGAGTGTCTTTAAGAGCAAGAGATAGCGGCACCGAACCGGGATCACTCCACAGCGGCCTGTCGAGGTTTACATGAAGTTCGCTTGCTAGCTTGTTCGTTCTTAAATCCACAGCGACGACATCGTCGGACACCGTATTGCTGGGCGCAACGTACAGAGTATCTTCCGTCGAGCTCAACAGCATGGCCGTAGGGTGGGAGCTGGGAGCCGTGGGATTCGTACGTCCGACTACATCGTAAGAATTAACGACTTTGCCTGTCTCCAGATCTAATTCCGCGACACTCGACGCATTCCACAAACTCACCCACGCCTTCGTCCCCGCCTTGTTCGTCACCACCGTGTATGGAAATGCCGCAGGGACATACTTGCTCCGGCTCAGATCAAATGCCTTCAGGACTCTCCCCGACTCCACATCCAGCAGCACAACGTTGTCCGAAAGATTGTTAGCAACGAGCAGTCGATCTCCCGTACCCCCCTTCAACACCGCAAACCCTGCCGGATACGGCGGCGCCGTCCCCTCTGGAGTTTTCCTTACGCCATACGACACCACTTTCCCCGCCGCCAGCTTCTGCGGTGGAATCTTGATGAACCTCTCCGGGTTGACCTGCCCCGCCGCGAACTTGTAAACCGCGATTCCATTCCCCGTGCTCGTCTTGGCTTTGCCCTCGGGGTCGGTAATCGATCCCATCGACGCGTAGAGATGCCCGCCGTCACTCGAGAAAGCCAGCCCGATGAAATAGCTCTGCCGCGTCGAGGTCGCATCGCTCAACCGGTCGTCGGGAAAATCGTGCAACTGATTGTTCGTGAGATCGAGAATCGCAATCGACTGCCGCGCGCCCGTCTCCTGCGTGCCGTATCCCTGGTTGAGCAGCGCCGCATACCGCCCGTCCGGACTCAAGGCAATCGTCGCCGGAAAGCTGTTCGTCCGCCCAAGATATCCGGGAACGGGCAAGGTAAGAGTTTTGCTGGTGGGCAAGTTGATCTTGCGCGAACGCTCGGCACCGACGATCACCGCAACCAGAGCCGCGAGGAGGACGAAGACAATGACAATCTTCTTCACGAGCGAAAACCTCGCGAGGTTTGTACCATCCCGCCAAGGGGGGAGGCAACCGGAAGTACTCTCCCTGATCGCACCGCCTGCCGGATCGGCCGCGTCTCTCTCCAAACGCAGCGCGCCCCAACTGTTTTGTTGTGAAATTGGCGGACTATTTCCCGGATGCAGCCTTCCTCGCCTTCATCTGCGCGGCGAACTGCGCCTGCATGTCCGCTGCCGCTGCCGGAAGCTTGTCAGGATCGCGAACCAGGCCGAGAAACATCACGCGCACGTCCACGGGAAACCCGACAAACTCGCGCTGCTCCGCCGGCGGCCCTCCCGCCGCACCCGCGGAAGGAATCGGCGACGGCAGATGAAAGGCGTACATCCCCCCAGCTGCCAGCGCTTCATGCGGATATGGGAGCAGCCAGCCGCAGTTGTGCGAGTCCAGAATCATGTTGGAAGAAACCACAACCCACTGACCATCGTCGGCCGCCGTGGGCCGCTGGCAGTTCCAGATCTCAGACTGCGGCACCGTCGCCGCCGGATCGTTGAATCCATACGTGTCAATCTGTAGCTTCCGGATTCCATGGCTGTCGGCAAACTGCTTCACCTCCGGCAGCGCCTGGTTCCAGTCCACGTTGGAATCGCTCGCCAGCAAATACGCTGGACGTCCCATACCCAGCGCATTCATGTATGGGAAGTAGTACGGGTAGGCGCGCACGACGCTGAATAGCCCGCTTGCAATCAGCAGGACGGTCACCGCCATCATGGAGCGTCCCGCCACGGGAGACCTGTCGCGCAACTCGCCCAGCATGCGCGGCAGTGGAGCCAGAAGCAGTGTGAGCAGCACCAGCGGAATCGTGAAATGGCGGTAGCTGACGTCGAAGTGACCAACGATGGAAAAGAAAACAAACACCAGCAAAGACACCCACAGCACCCTCCAGTGCATTCGAGTCTCCGTGGGCACGATCGCCGCGTTCCCTTCGGGACGCCGTTTCCTCATCCACGCCAGCCCCAGCGCTGACACGATCAGCCCCAGGAACCCCAATGTCGATTTCAATACAAACAATGCCGGGAAATACAGCAAGGTCCCGTGAGGATATCTCTGCCCCAGAATGTACGCCGGCCGGACGAAACTCACCGCCAGCATCAGAATCCCGCGTAAGTAGAGCCACGGCGGCATCAGCAAGCGACGTAACGGCACCCATGCCGACCCATGCCCTAGCAGATACAGCACGTCGGTGGTCTGATTCCACGAGAAAAAGAAATACACCACGTACACGATCAGTGCAGCCCAGAGAACACTTTTGAACGTCGCCCGCCAACGCAACCGGCGCCAGGCGCGGACTTCTGCCTTCGCCTCAGGCTGGCCCGGCACCGGACGCCATCGTGTGCTCAGCGCAAACAGGCCAAACGCAAAGAACAGGAGACCTGCCGAGAACTTCGACAACAATGCTCCGGCCAGGCACAGTGCAAACCGTAGGACGTTGCCCCGACTCGGCTCGTTCCACATGGAGGCGAATGTCCACAGAGCCAACAGAGAGAACAGCGTGATCGCCACATCGGTTAGTACCAGCGGGCCAAACGTGAGGAACACCGGCGTGCTGACAAATGCTGCCAGACACAGCAGCCCACCCCAACGACCGCCCAGCCGGCACCCATACACATAGATGACCCAGCCCAGCACCAACATGAGCAGCAGCATCGGGAATCGTGCCCACGTCAGCGTTGTGACTGGATCATTCCACCGCTCTAGCACCCATTCTCCGAAGATCCACTGTCCCAGAAAAGCATGCGGAAGAAATTGACGGCTCGCCGTCCAGGAAACGTGCGAGTAGTCGGCGCGTGTTCCACGCAGAGCGAGCGAAATTCCGGTCAGCACCTTGGCCAGCGGCGGATGCTCTTCGTTCATTCGTAAATCGAGTTTCTGAACGTAACTGAGTCCGGCGCCGATGTGGGCCACCTCGTCAATCGTGACCGACTCGCGCCGCGCTGCCCCGCCCGAAAGAACCGCCATCATCAGCAAGAGCAGTCCCGCCACAGCCGAGAAGAAAAGAGAATGACTTCGAGATGACGTCATCGATAACTCTCCTGCCTGAATTCAGATCTCGAGTTGGCACCGAGTGTATCTCAGATCGATCCTCTGCTTGGACACCCAGCCGTGTGATCCTTCACCACGCCGGTGATGCGCTATGATAGGCCCTCAGTCGAGGGTAGCTCCCGCAAACCATCGCTATCTACGAGGATCTAATGCTGCGAATGTTTCGCTGTACGCTTGTTGTGGCCCCGATTCTCTCCTTCGCGTTCTTTGCCGTTTACGCCGCCCCTCCCAGTGGCAACGACAACCCTCAGGCGGCCAAAGCGGAGAACGTCGAAACCGACTATTTCGGCACCAAGGTAGCCGACCCCTACCGCTGGATGGAAGGCGGAGCAGCCGAGAATCCGCGGCTGATGGATTTCCTGAAGAGCCAGAACACTTACACACGCTCGATTCTCGCTTCGCTGAAGGGACGCGACAAGCTTCTGGCTCGCATCCAGGAACTGGACAACGCCGTCCCTACCGTGCGCTCGTGGCAGCGCGCCGGTAAGAGCCTGTTCTACATGGCAACCGCTCCGGGTGCGACGAGTGCGTCCCTGCTGGTGCGAGAGGCCGATGGCAAATCGCGCACGCTCCTTGATCCCGTGTCCATGGAACAAGGCGGCGCCCACGCCGCCATCGATTACTACGCGCCCTCCTGGGACGGCCGTTACGTCATCGCCGGAGTCTCGCTCGGCGGGTCGGAGAATAGCACGATCCATATCATCGAAACCGCCACCGGCCGCATGCTGCCTGACGCCATCACGCGCACGCAGTATGCCGGACCGTCCTGGCGCGCGGACTCCCGATCGTTTTACTACTCCCGTCTCCAGGAGCTTCCTCCCAACGCGCCACCCACCGCAATCTACGAGAACGAGCGCGTCTACCTGCATGTACTGGGCAGCGATCCGGAGAAGGACGCCAAAATCCTGGGCCCCGGCGTTTCTTCGTCATTGGATATTCCCAAAGCGGGCTTTGTCGGCGCCGGCGCCACTCCGGGATCAGCCTTCGCGATCGGCTATTACTCGGCGGGCACGACCGACCCGGCCAGCATCTACCTTGCGCCCATCGCCAAGGCGACGGATGCCAGTACCCCCTGGCGCAAAATCGTCTCAGCCGAGGACGTCCTTTCACCCGGAGCCGACAGCAACGGCACCACGCATGAGTCAAGTCTCTATCTGCTGGTCGACAAAGACGCCCCGAATCGCAAGTTGCTCCGGCTCGACCTCGAGCATCCCGACATGGCTCATGCCACCTTGCTTGTCCCCGAGAGCGACGCGGTCCTGACCGGCATTTACGCCGCCCAGGACGGCCTTTACCTCTCCTCAAAGCGTGGCGTCACTTACATGCTGCAGCGCTCAGCTTACGGGCCAACCCTGAAGTGGGAAAAAGTTCCCCTCCCCTACGGCGGCACCATCTCCAACATTGACGCCAACGTCACCCAGCCCGGTGTTGTCTTTCGCCTGGAGTCCTGGACCCAGTCCGATCAGGCCTTCGCCTACGATCCAACTTCGAATCGCGTATCCAACATCGGTCTCATCCAGAAACATCCCGCCGATTTTTCCGGCGTCGACGCGCGTGAGGTTGAAGCGACCAGCGCCGACGGCACGAAAATCCCTGTCTCCATCTTGTGCAAAAAAGACCTCGCGCTCGACGGTTCCCATCCCACGCTGATGGAGGGGTATGGCGCCTACGGCATTTCCAGCGATCCCTATTTCGACTCGCGCATGCTCGCCTGGATCGAGCGTGGCGGCGTCTATGCGACCGCCCATGTACGCGGCGGCGGCGAATTCGGCGAGGCCTGGCACAATGCCGGTCGCAAAGAAACCAAGCAGCACACCATCGACGACATGATCGCCACGGCTCGGTACCTCATCCAGCAGCATTACACCTCCCCGCAACATCTCGCCGTGATGGGTACCAGCGCCGGCGGAATTGCCGTCGGCGGTTCCATCGTGCAGCATCCCGAACTGTTTGTTGCCGCCATCGACAACGTCGGCATGACCGATCTGCTGCGATTCCAGACCAGCCAAGGCGGCGCCGCCAACATCCCTGAATTCGGCGACGTGACCGACCCGGCGGGATTCAAGTATCTCTACGCCGTCAGCCCCTACCATCATGTCGTGGAGGGAGCGAAGTACCCCGCTGTGATGGGGATCACCGGCGCCAACGATCCCCGCGTTCCCTCATGGATGATCGCGAAGATGATTGCCCGACTTCAGGCCGCCAGCGCCAGCGGCAAGCCCATTCTCTTGCGTGTAGATTTTGACGAAGGACACGGCCTGGGCTCGAGCCGTCCGCAGAGGGAAAAGCTGCTGGCCGACATCGGAGCGTTCATCCTGTGGCAATCAGGCGACCCCGACTTTCAACTCCCGACGGAGAGCGCGAATCACTGAGACAAGACGGTATGTGAGCCGCGGGGAGGCGACACAATGCAGCCCACAGCGTGAGCTGTGGGTTGGGCTCAGTAGGCCAGTTAAGATTGTGCGCGGCAAGAAATAGTCGAGCCCTACTTCGACCCGACCAAATGCGCATCCGCGATGCTCTCCGGGCTCCGTGACTTTTTCAAGCCCATCAACTCCACCGCCTTGGCCGCGATGTGCTCCGCCGATACTTCAAACTCCTTGATCAGTTCCCAGGGCGCGCCCGAATCGCCAAAGCGGTCCTTGACACCGATCGCGCCCGTGATGACCGGAACGCCATAGAGCGTGGGCGCCTGCGTGATCGTGTTAGCCACCGGCCAGGCCAGTGCCCCGATCTGATGCTCTTCCGCAGTCAATACAACGCTCGTGTCGTGAGCCGCCCGCACGATCGCATCGGCATCAAGCGGCTTCAGCGTGTGCAGGTTCAGAATCCGGGTTTCATAGCCGAAGTCCGCCTTCAGAATCCACGCCGCACGCATCGCCTCCGACACCATCGGACCACAGGCAATGATCGTCAAATCCTCGCCCTCGTCTCGATATTCGGACTCTAGCTTGGTCTCGAAAGCCTCGATGAAGTTCTCCGCCTCCCTACGCAGGCGAATCACGTTGGCCTTGCCAAACACAAATGGCGTCTTCTCATCCGTGACAATCGGCGTCGCCTCACGCGCGAACCGGATGTACTTCGGTCCCACGTGCTTAAGCAGCAGATAATCCGTAGCCTTCCGCGTCTCGAAGATATCGCACGGCACAACCACGTTCATGTTGGGCAACCCGCACATGGCGAACAGATCCTCCAGAGCCTGATGCGTCGCGCCGTCGGGTCCTACACTCACGCCGCCGTGCGCCCCGGCAATCAACACATTGAAGTTGCCGTAGCAGATCGAAGTCCGAATCTGGTCCAGGTTGCGGGCCGCTGCAAACGTCGCATAGGTGCCGAATACCGGGAGCTTCCCTTCTTTCGCCAATCCCGCTGCCGCCGCCGTTGCCGACTGCTCTGCGATTCCCATGCTGATCCAGCGCGCCTTGCGTTCCGGCTTGTTGGCGTAGAACTCGCTGATCGTGATCGAGCCGGAGATGTCCAGTCCCAGGCAAACCACCCGCGGATCGTCGCCATTCGCTGCCAGCGACTGTCCGAATCCCATGCGTGTTGGCTTCATCTGCACTTTCATCTTGGCGTCGGCATTCCACCAGTAGTCACGATGGAAACGCGGCATCTTCGCGTCCAGCCTGCGCTCGACCACAGCCTGATACTGTTTGGCGTGCTCGAACAATTGCTCGACACGAATGCGGCCATCCAGCCCCAACTCCTGCAGGCTCTTGGTCAGTTCTTCGCGGTTGGGCGTCTTGCCGTGCCATCCGGCAATATCCTCCATGAAGCTGACGCCCTTCCCCTTCACCGTATCGGCGATAATCACCACCGGCTTACCGTAGCCCCTTTTCGCTTTCTCCAGAGCCTCGACCACCTGCGCCATGTCATGCCCATTAACATTGATCACTTCCCAACCGAAGCTGCGGTACTTGTCTTCGAGCGGCTCGACGTTCATCACGTCCTTCACCCAGCCATCAATCTGCAGGCGATTGCGATCAACGATGCCCACCAGGTTGTCGAGCTTGTAATGCCCAGCCTCCATTGCGGCTTCCCAGACTTGGCCTTCCTGCTGCTCGCCATCACCCATGATGCAGAAGGTGCGGTAGTTCTTCTGGTTCAACTTGCCCGCCAGTGCGATTCCCACGGCCACGCTCAGCCCCTGTCCCAGCGATCCGGTCGAAACCTCAACCCCCGGCAGCTTCAGCCAGTGCGGATGTCCCTGGTACGGCGAATACAGTTTGCGCAGATAAACGACGTCCTCCTTCGGACAAAAGCCTGCAAAAGCAAGGCCGAGATAGAGACTCGGCGCCTTATGCCCTGTCGACCAGATGATGCGGTCGCGGTCAGCCCAGGCGGGATTCTGCGGATCGTGATCAGCAACATGCAGATAGAGCGCCGCCGTGATGTCCATGATCGACATCGTCCCGCCGGCGTGGCCCGAGCCCGCCGCACAAAGCGCGACCAGGTTGTAGCCACGCATGAGGTTGGCTTGCTCTTTCAGTTCGTCGATGTTGTAAGTGCGCAGAACTTCGCCGGTCTTCGAATTCCGGATGGACATGGGGTAGCTCCTTCACTGGCGCCAGTCATTGGGCAGGACGAGAAACGGCGCATAGGCTTGCAGGCTTGAGCGTAGCCCGCCATGTCGCAGGCGGCAGTGAGGAGAATCACAGGCGGATGTGACGCACTCCGACCCTACAGAGGCAGAGCGCTGGGAAATCGGGTTTGAAAGTCCAGCAGCCCTGCCCATTCCGGCCTGACTGTAATGCGCACCATCTCCTGGATCATGGACGCGAGTTGTCCTACCCAGGCCTTGCCTTGTTGGCTTCCAAAATAGCGCTCCGCAGCGGCCGCATATTCCGGCACGACGCCTGTCACGGTCTCCAGGCGGGCCGTGCCTCGCAGCAGCAGGACTTTGTGCGGGAAGTCATTACCATCGATGGTGAGCGCCACCTTTGGATTCCTGGCCAACGCTTTGAGCTTGGGAGCCTTGGGCGGCGTGGCCATCACAATCTCTCGTCCGTTCCAGTGAAACCAGATCGGCACGACTCTGGGCGTGCCGTCAGTCCAAACGTACGCCAGGCGCGCCGGAATTTTGGACTTCAACAACTCCTGCGACGCGGGATGCTGGAGCAGGTCGAGGCCTCCTTGTTTTACGGGCATGATTTTCCTCCCAATGCTGGACTGCGTCCTTCCTTATCACCGGTCCGACTTGAAAATCGCAAACACGGCTCCCTGCGGATCAGCGACGACCGCCCATCGGCCAACTCCCTCCATCGTCATTGGTCCGACGCACACATTCGCGCCCATCTGCTTCGCCTTGGCCGCCGAAGCGTCCACGTCGTCCACCTGGAAATAAGCCATCCAATGCGGAGGCACGCCCGCGGGACGATACTCCGCCGGCGGAATGCCCCCGATGAAGTGCTCGCCATTCTTGATGTGCAGGTATCCGGACTTATCGTTTTCCCCGGCCATGATCTGCCAGCCGAACAAACCGGAATAGAACTCCGAAGCCCGCTTCACGTCCGGGGTGCTCAGATCGGCCCAGCAGAGCGTCCCATTCACATTGGCGATCCCGATCCCCGGATTCTGCTTTGCCTGCCAGATGCAGAAGTGCGCGCCGGTAGGATCTTTCAAAACCGTCATCCGCCCGAACTCCATGACGTCGAACGGCGCGCAGAGACTGGTCCCGCCCAGTTGGGCCGCTTTCGTCGCCGACTCGTCCGCATTCTCGACCGCGATGTATGGCATCCAGTGCGGAGGCACACCCTGCGCCCGCTGATCCGGCCGCAAGGTATATGCGGCCGACGCATGCCGTTCTTCCAGCTTGAAGATCGTGTAGACCTCGTCCGGTCCCATGGGCGAGTCCTGGATATCCCACCCGAACAGAGACGCGTAGAACGCTTTGGCTGATTTTTGATCGGTGGTGGCGAGTTCAATCCAACAGAAACTGCCGGCTGGGTGCTTGTCGATGTGAGCCATAGCGGGGAGAGTTTACCTCAACTCGCCCGACCGAACGTCAACCGCAGACAAAAAGTGCGGGTGATCGCCGCACGGCAAGTTTCCCCTGTGGCCCCCTTGTGGTTAACGGTTTTACCGCAGATTTTTCCCCACCCAGACGCCAATCCACTCCAGCGCCTTGTTCAGGTTCTCCATCGAATTGGCCACGCTGAAACGCAGGTAGCCTTCGCCGAACGCTCCAAAAGCCGTCCCCGCCAGACAGGCAACACCAGCTTGCTCCAGCAAAGCATCCGCCAACTTCTTCGACGGCCAGCCAGTCTTCGTGATATTGGGGAAGACGTAGAACGCGCCCTTTGGCATGCGGCAGGAGAAGCCCTTGATCTTGTTCAGCCCGGCCACGAAAGCATCGCGCCGCAACTTGAATTCGTTGCTCATCTTCTCGACCGACGACTGGTCACCGCTCAGCGCCTGAATCCCCGCCACCTGCGTGAAGCTGGCCGTGCATGAGTTGGAGTTGGTCATCAGGCGCGTCATATGCGCCGCCAAATCAGCCCGCATCACGCCGTAACCCATTCGCCATCCCGTCATTGCGTAGGTTTTCGAAAAGCCATCGAGCAAGATCGTACGATCTTTGAAGCCCGGAACCGTCATGATCGAAAAATGCTCACCCTCAAAGATCAGCCGGCTGTAGATCTCGTCCGACAGCACCATAATGTTGCGATCGCCAATCGCCTTTGCCACATCCTCGATGTCTTTCCTCGTCAGCACTCCACCCGTCGGGTTGTGCGGCGAATTCAGGATGATCAACTTGGTCCGGTCGGTAATCAGCGACGCCAGTTCCTTCACGTCGAGCGCGAAATCGCGTTCCTCGCGCAGCGGAATCGGGACCGCCCGTCCGCCCAGGTAATTGATCATCGACTCGTAAATCGGAAAGCCGGGATTCGGATAGATGACTTCATCCCCTTCATCCACTAACGTCAGCATGGTAAAGAAAATAACTGGCTTACCGCCAGGCACTACCACGACTTCGTCGCTGGTCACCGGAACGGAACGGGTGCGGCTGATATAGGCTGCGATTTCCTTGCGCAGGTCGGGCAAGCCGGCTGACGGCCCATAATGCGTCCAACCCATGTAGAGCGCATCGACCCCGGCCTCCACGACATTGGAAGGCGTGGCAAAATCAGGTTCTCCGATTTCCAGGTGAACGATCTCTCTGCCCTGTTTCTCGAGGGCGCGGGCCCGGTTCAGCACTTCAAAGGCAGTTTCCGTACCCAGCCGCGACATGCGGCTCGCAAGACGCAATTCGAACATCGTTGTCGGTTCCATAACAGCGGATGGCATTATAGCCCCCCCAAGGCTGGCTTGGCCGGTACTTTCATTGTTACCCCGGACGAACCGGAAGGCAGGTACGAGCATCACCAGCGGATGTGACGAGGTCAGGCTGAAAGGTCAGATTGCACAGGTACTGGGCTTTGTCTCGGAGCGCAGCCTTTAAGACCGAAAGGTTCCACTTCTGCAATCTGACTTCTGCCTTCGAACTTTATTCCGAGATCGTGCTCTCTTCGCTCTGCGCCCGCAAAATTCGCTCAACGGAATAAGGAGCCCGCTGTGTCGGCTCATGGTAGTGCCGCACCTGCATCTCGCCCAGAAGTCCGATGGCCAGCAGGTTGAATCCAGCCAGCAGCAGCACCGCGGCAAACAACATCAGCGGACCGTGTTGGACCATCACGTCCGCCCGATGCAGAATCTTCTGCAGGATCAGCCACGCTCCAACCGAGCAGCCCGCAAAAATACCGAACATTCCCACCGTCCCGAAAAAGTGCAGTGGACGCCCCAGATACCGGAGCAGGAAACGAATTGTCATCAGATCGAAGAACACCCGGAACGTGCGCGAGATTCCGTAATGCGAAACGCCGCGCTCCCGGTTCACGTTCTTGATCGGAACTTCAATGATCGACGCGCCATGCCACGACGCCAGCGCTGGAATGAAGCGATGCAATTCTCCGTAGAGCGGAACTTGCTCGAGGATCTCGCGGCGATAAGCCTTAAAAGTCGTGCCGAAGTCGTGGATATCCACCCCGCTCAGCTTGGCCATCAGCCAGTTAGCGCAGCGCGATGGAATGCGCCGCATCCAGAAATTATCTACCCGGTTCTTGCGCCAGCCGCTGACGATGTCGTAACCCTCGGCAATCTTCTCCAGGAACACCGGAATATCGGCGGGATCGTGCTGCAGGTCGCCATCCATGGCGATGATGTACTCCCCACGCGCGTGGTCAAAGCCGGCCGCAAGGCCCGCTGTCTGACCGAAATTGCGACGCAATTTGACAACCGTCACGCGGCTGTCGACCGCAGCAATTTCCTTTAGCAGTTGGAACGTACCGTCGTCGGAGCCGTCATCGACGAGCACCATCTCGAAGGTGTCGCCGCTCTGCTCCATCACGGACTTCAGCCGCGCATACAGGTCGGTAACGTTTTCCTGCTCGTTGTGGAGAGGAACTACAATAGAATATTTGAGCACTGCTGAGCATTATACGGGAGCACGGCGCGGAATCAGAAGTGACTAGGGAGTTGCTAGCTCAGAGTAGCGGCGGCGACTCGCCGCCGCGTGCCTGCAGAACACGGCTCAAGCTCCGGCCTCGGCAAGGTGTCCTGCAGCCTTATCGTGCGGAATCCAGCTTCAGGTTGTGCGCGTCATTTCCCGCCTCGACGCCAACTACCAGCCAGTTAGCCCAGCGCTCCATCTTGTGGTGCCCGGTCTTGTGCAGAGTGTAGGACGTGGCCAGAGCAGCCGCATACCCCAGCGCCGAAGCAGCCATCTCACCCGGCCAGCCTTGGTGCACCAGCGGACGCCACACCGGATTCGCCTCGTGCGCTTGCCCCGAGCCAATAAGTCGCTGGGTCGTGATTGCATCTACGGCAATCAGTCCGGCCAGAGCCGTGAATGCCATCTTATTTTGACGATCGAAGAACCCGTGGGAGTCGGGATTCGTAAAAGACACAACCCTCGGGGTGCTGCTGACAAACTTCTGCGAGGGCGCGTCAGGTAATGACGACTCCTGTGCCAAGGCAGAGTAACCAGCCAACAGCAAGAAGACGAGCAGCGCAGATCGGGAGGCGACTGTCATGCGCTTCGTTAGCGCAAGTCTCTCGCCGCCCGGAATGCAGCAAATCACAATGTTTTCAGAGACACCGGTCGGCCTTACAGTGAAACGAATTGCACTTCAAGGCGACGACCGATTCCGCTGCATCCCGCATATTCCCAATACGTAATCATCAGGTAATCGCAGCGGTAACCAACACCGGTGGGTTTGTTGGCTCAGGGCTTTCGCTTCGGACCTGAGCTGTGGTTCTCGGGGGGAATACCCCAGTTCGGCAGGATCTGTGCAATGGAATGTGCAATCAGAGCAGGCCTTCTCCGGCGCTTTTCCCGGAGAGTGAACATAGTAGCAAGCAACACTCCTTCCAGAGCTCCAAGGAATCCTTCCGTAAGCGAGAGGCGGTTGAAAGTTCGCAGTCCCTGCCCGGTCAGGAGGAATCCGGTATATGCCATCGCTACGGTCCAGAAAATTGCGCGAACCTTCATAGAGCCTCACATCAGGGCATGATTAGCAATATTGTGCCAAAGAGTTCGTGCCGGGGAAAGATGTCTTAAAGGCAGCCTAGGTGAGCGGGCATTCCTGTTTCGCATACCCCGACAGCATTCGCGTCACAGGTTCCCGGGACATCCACTCCTGATCCTCCCAGCTGCTGCATCGGTAACTTCCGTGCGATGGGAGTGCAATGAAGAACAGAGTCATATCTGAACTTCGTCTTTTGTGTTTCCATGGAACAGCGTTTGAATCTCCAGCCTGTTTATTCTCCCGCTCAAAGGACGGCCGAATATTCGAGCCCACCAAAGGTCGAGCGCGGCAAGTGCTTCTCCAATCAAATAGGCTAGGAGTTTTGCCCCCCCGACGAGAATCTCTCCACCGCCAACCTCGATCACGCTGCACCCCAACCCAGGCCCCAACTCGAGACCACTTGGCCCTATCGTACCGTATTTGACTATGTAAAACGGTTTGGACGGGCCTTGCCATTAGTCCTCAACGACAGCCAAACGGCACGGGTGAGGGCGCTAGAGCTTCAGGTCATCGAATCCGGTGAAAAGAGAGGCAAAGAGCAGACGAGGAGATAGGTAGGATAGCAATGCAGCGTCTCGATTGACTGTGCAATGAATGCGCAACGCCAGCATGGCAAGGTGTCAAAGGTCGGCGTTGTAAACTGAAGTGGAAGAAGCAGGTCAGAGCAGTGGGCCCCGTAGCTCAGATGGATAGAGCAGCGGTTTCCTAAACCGTTGGTCGGCAGTTCGACTCTGCCCGGGGCCTCCAGAACCTTGTGTTTCGGGATTCGCATGACAAGCCCACTGGCCACCGCGACGTTGATCCCCGTCAGGCCCCGCCCGTTTCCCGCGATCTTTGTCGGCGGACTCATGGTGGGCGTCCTCGACCTGGTGTACGCGATCCTGGTGTACAGCCCGGACCGGCCGATTCGCGTCCCCCAAGCCATCGCCAGCGGACTTCTCGGCGCGAAATCATTCAGCGGCGGTGTTCCAACGGCCGCGCTGGGAGTGGTGCTGCATTTCGTCATCGCGCTCAGCGCCGCGACCGTTTTCTATCTCGCCAGCCGACGCATGGCGTTCTTACTGCAGCGTCCTATTCTGTACGGCCTCATGTATGGCGCTCTGGTATACGCCTTCATGCATTTGATCGTCCTGCCCTTGTCCGCCGTTGCGCATGGTCCCACGCGCTGGGCGTACCAGATTCCAGAGTTCGTCGAACACTGGTTCTGCGTCGGATTGCCTATTTCGCTATCTGTGCGACGCTTTTCACCGTGAACCAATGCCAGCAAGCGTCGCGTTGAGGCTCCAAACAGCCACTTCCCCCAAAAAACATACCCAGCAGATCAATGATGGCAGAACTGAGAATCAACAGCACACTGGCGGCATATGAATGTTCGCGCAGGTAGACATTCGCCGGCGCTGTCGCGGACTGCACTCAATCGCCAATCCCGTCTGCCGGAAAAGCACGCGCCCCGACCAAGGACTGCGTCCAGAACCACAACCCAAGCGCCGCACTTGTCACGACCAGGCGAATCGCGAAGGCCCTCTGCGGCATGTGTGGATTCTACTGCGGCGGCTGCGCCGGTTGCTGCTTCGGTTTGGGCTCGCGGATCTTGGCGACAGCGTCTTTCATGCGTTGGAAATCTCCGGTCTGGTACCCATACGTTTTCTGCGGAAGCAGTCGCGCCTCCTGCTCAATCGCGCGCTCGCGGTTGTCAGGATTGGGATGATCGGACAAGAACTGCGAGACGCTGCCGGCGAGTCCTTTGCCGGGACCATTGGCGCCGCCCAGCTTGGTGAAGAAGCGCGCCATTTCCATCGGATCGTACCCCGCCTCCGCCATCAGATGCGATCCCATCAGGTCTGCCTGGCTTTCCGCGTTGCGTGAGAACTTCAGCAGTACGCTGTTCGCACCCAACCCGATGCCGAGCTGTGCCAGCTGTCCTGTCAACGTGCCTTTCCCCGCCAGCTGCTCCGCCAGCGCCGCCGGGAGTTCAATCAGGTTCGCCTTCGAAGCTTGATTGGTACCGTGGCGCAGAATCACGTGCGACATCTCGTGTCCCATCACACCCGCCAGCTGGCCTTCATTGTCCACCGCGCGCAGCAGTCCGGTGTTGATAAACATCGGCCCACCCGGCAGCGCGAAAGCATTGATCGAAGGATCCGCCACCACTTCGAAAGTGAAGGGGAACCCGCTCTCCTGCGCCTCTTGCGACGCGACCAGGCGCTTCCCGACACGGTTCACGTACTCGGTGAGTACCGGATCCTTGATCACGGTCATCTGCTTGCGCACCTGCGCCGCCGATTCCTGGCCTAGTTGCACATCCTGCTGCTTGGAGAAGAGGTTGAACCCCGGCGAGAAATGGTGCGGCGACTGAGCCCAGGTCGGCCCTCCTGCCCACATGACCAATGCGAGAATCCCTGCGATCCGGACGTTGCTCTTGACCACTCCTGTCATTGTTTCCTCTCCCGAACCGAGCTGCGGCCCAAAGTCCCTCCGCCGACGAAGTGCACAATCTCCAGCCGATCCCCGTCCTGCAGTGCTGTTTCGGGCCAGCGCTCCCGAGGTACGATCTCGCGATTGAGTTCAATCGCCACCCGATCCGATTTCATCCCCAGCTGTTCGACCAACGCGCTGACTGTCCCAGCTGCAGACAGGACGCGGTTCTCTCCATTGATCGTCAGATTCATGACTCGATTTTCGCAGTTCACAGAAGGAAGGATCAAGAAGCCCACCAAGTGCAGACTACTCCGCGGTCCGGAGCCGGAACTTGCGCGTTGCCGTACGCCCCGAGTAGTTCGCCTGCACCAACACCGAGGACTCCGCCAGCGCTTTTTCGTCCACCTGAAACGTCATTTCGGCATTGCCGCTCGCGTCGGAAAGAACCTGCGCATAGTACGGCGATGCATCCGGACGCGCGAAACGAAATGTAAGCCGGGCGCCCTCCACTGCGACCCCGCCCTCGGTCACGCGCAGATGCATCATCAGCGTGCCGCCCGCGTGCACGGAGTTGGAGTTGATCCACTCCATCTCCAGTTCCTTGATCGCAGCCAGGGCCTCGGGGCTGTCGCGCTTGTCCAGCAGGGCGTCCAGCTTCCCTTCCCGGATCGCCTCCAGCACCTGCCGGTGCTGCTCGCGCAGCATCTTCTCTTTGTGCTGGTCGCTACCGTCGCCGCCGGCCGTGGATGCCGAGTACGACACCGCGCGTTTTCCGATGCAGCGCCCGCGCACGAATACTTGTGTTTGCAACAACTGTTCACTCTCGCGCGCTTCGCTCTGCACGTGGTACACGGTGTCTTCGTGCTTGATGTCAGTATTGAAGCCAAAGATCATGTCGTTGCATCGCCCTTCGCCGGGCCAGCACAGTCCGGTGAATGAAACCTCTGTCAAATCGCCCGCTTTGCTTGACACTTCCGCCGGCGAAAAACTAATCTAGAACGTTCAGTAGAGTGCTTGGCGCGCATTATATCTAGCTCTTCCTATGCCCGACAATTACTTCGCCCGTTACCTGCCTCTTTTGCTGCATTTCGCGATCGCCTTCGGGATCGCGGGGGCGATTGTCACCTTGTCGTGGCTCATCGGGCAGCACAAACCCAACCGCGCCAAAATGTCGCCCTATGAGTGCGGCGTGCAACCCATCGGCGACGCCCGCGAGCGCTTCTCCGTCAAGTTTTACCTGGTGGCTATGCTCTTCATTCTGTTCGACGTAGAAGCCGTGTTCCTGTATCCATGGGCGGTGATTCTGAAGCGCGATCTGAAAATGTTTGGCTTCTGGGAAATGCTGGTCTATATCGGGATCGTGCTGGTCGGCCTCTTCTACGTGTGGAAAAAGGGCGTGATCGACTGGGGTCTCACTGCCGAAAAGCGAGGCCGCGTCTGATGCCGCTCGCTCCCCCGATTACCGATCTTGAGCAACTGAAGTCTCATCCTGCGCTGGCGCGTCTTGTGGCATGGAATGCGAGTGTCGTTCAAGCCGCCAAGTTCGATCGCGAAGAGCTCACGGTGTGGATTGAAAGAGGCTCGATGCGCGAGGCCTGCGCCATCTTGCGCGACGATCCCGCCTGCCCGTTCAACTACCTCGCCGACCTCACCGCCGTGGATTGGTATCCCAGCGAACCACGCTTTGAAGTCGTCTACCACCTGCTCTCAATTCCGAAAAAAGAGCGCGTGCGCTTGAAAGCTCGCCTCGACGGCGACAGCCCAGCCATCGAATCCGTAACCTCCGTCTGGCCTTCCGCCAACTTTTACGAGCGCGAAGTCTTCGACTTGTTCGGCGTGCGCTTTACCGGGCACCCGCATCTCGAACGTCTCCTCATGCCTGACAACTGGGAAGGCCATCCCCTGCGGAAGGACTACCCGGTGGAGGGCTACCGGTAAGCCATGCCTCAATTCCCCCCCAGCGCCGTTGCAGAAGCCGGGCAGGACCGTACCCTCGTTCTCAACATGGGGCCGCAGCATCCGTCGACGCACGGCGTCTTGCGGCTGGTGCTGGAAATCGACGGCGAGACGATCGTCCGGCTTAAGCCGGACATCGGCTACCTGCACACTGGGATCGAGAAAACCTGCGAAGCCAAGTTCTATCAGCAGGTCGTTCCGCTCACCGACCGCATCGATTATCTCTGCCCCATGACCAACAACCTCACCTACTGCCTGGCAGTAGAGAAGTTGCTGGGGCTGGAGATCCCGCCCAAAGCGCAGTGGATGCGTGTCATGATGAACGAACTGACCCGCATCAACTCCCACCTGGTCTGGCTCGGCACCCACGCCATGGACCTGGGCGCGATGACCGTCTTCCTCTATTGTTTCCGTGAACGCGAAGACATCCTGCGCCTGTTTGAGATGGTCAGTGGTCAGCGCATGATGACCTCGTACTTCCGCATCGGCGGCCTGGCGCTCGATCCGCCGCTCGGTTTCTTCGAAAAAGTCAAAGCGTTCGCCGACCGCTTCCCCGGCAACGTCGACGAGTACGAAGGCCTGCTGACCGGCAATCCCATTTTCCTCATGCGTGTAAAAGGCGTGGCCAAGATGACCGCCGAGGATGCGATCGCTCTGGGCGCCACGGGTCCAACGCTCCGCGGCAGCGGAGTGGATATCGACCTGCGCAGAGACGATCCCTACACCGGCTACGAAAATTTCAATTTCAAGGTGCCGGTGAGGACCGAAGGCGACGTCTGGGCAAGATATCTTTGCCGCGTGCAGGAGCTGCGCGAGTCGATCGGGATCGTGCAGCAGGCGTTGGCCGGAATTCCCGAAGGTCCGGTAAAGGCCGACGCACCGAAAGTCGTCCTGCCGGACCGAGAAAAAATGAAGACTCAGATGGAAGCCCTCATCTATCACTTCAAGATCATCACCGAGGGCTTTACGGTTCCGGCAGGAGAGGTGTACCAGGGGGTCGAATCACCCCGCGGCGAGATGGGCTATTACGTCGTCAGCGATGGCACGGCCAAGCCGTACCGGGTCCACATGCGAGGCCCGTCGTACGCAAACCTGCAGACGCTGGCCAAAATGTGCGAAGGTCGCCTCATCGCCGACGTGATCGCAGCCATCGGCAGCATCGACGTCGTGCTCGGGGACATCGACAGATAGGAATTTTGTAATTTGGTAATCGGGTAATTTTGTAATTTGAAAAGCGCGCAAGGTCGCCTGCGGGATCGGTTTTCAATTACCAAATTACCCGATTACACAATTACCAAATCGAACCAATGAAGTTTTCACCGGAATTCGAGTCGCGCTTCACCGAAATGCTCACGCATTATCCGACGAAGCGCTCCGTCCTCGTCCCCACGCTGCTCTACGCGCAGGACGAAGTCGGTGCCCTGACCGACGAGGTTATCGCCGAACTGGCGCAACGTCTCGACCTGACCGAACTCGAAGTCCGCAACGTGATCAGCTACTACTCGATGCTCACCACGAGACCGCGCGGCAAATACAACGTTCAGGTCTGCACCAACATCGCCTGCATGCTGGTAGGAGGAGAAGAACTCCTGGGCCATTGTAAGAAGAGACTGGGCATCGGCCACAAAGGCACCACGCAAGATGGTCTGTTCTCGCTGGAGGAAGTGGAGTGCATCGGCGCCTGCAGCTGGGCTCCCGCAATTCAGGTCAACTACGACTTCCACGAGAACCTGACCACAGAAAAGCTCGACAAGGTTTTGGACGACTACAAGAAGAAAGGAACCCAGTAGGATTTTGTAATTTGGCAATTGTGTAATTTGGTAATTCGAAAACCAGCTGCGGCGACAGGTTTTGAATTACACAATTACAAAATTACCCAATTACCAAATGGCTTCTCTCACCTCCCATCCCGACGAGGTCAAGGTCGTCTCCAGGCGCTTCGGCCAGGGTGCGACCGGCATCGATCGCTACCTGCAGCTCGACGGCTACAAAGCCGTGCAGAAAGCGCTCTCGATGCAGCCGGACGCGATCATCAACGAGGTGAAGAACTCCGGCCTCCGCGGACGCGGCGGCGCCGGCTTCTCGACCGGCATGAAGTGGTCGTTCGTCCCCAAGCAGTCGGCGAAGCCGAAGTACGTGCTCTGCAACGGCGATGAGAGCGAGCCCGGCACATGCAAAGACCGCCTGATTTTTGAGCACGATCCGCACTCGGTCATCGAAGGCGTCGCCATCGCGGCCATCGCCGTGCAGGCGCACACCGGCTTCATCTACATCCGCGGCGAGTATCGCTATCTGTCGGTCATCATGCAGAAAGCGATCAAGGATGCCTACGCGAAAGGTTTCCTCGGCAAGAACATCTTCGGCAGCGGGTACGATCTCGACATTCACTGGCACGGTGGCGCTGGCGCCTACGAAGTCGGAGAAGAGTCGGCGCTGATGGAATCGTTAGAAGGCAAGCGCGGCATCCCACGCATTCGGCCTCCCTTTCCTGCGGTGGTTGGACTGTGGGGCGGGCCGACCGTCATCAACAATGCGGAAACGCTTGCCAGTGTTCCTGCCATCATCCTTGGTGGCGCGGAATGGTACTCCGGCCTGGGCACGCCGAAGAATGGCGGTACACGTCTCTTCTGTCTGGCGGGCAATCTCGCAAAGCCCGGTGTCTACGAACTGCCCATGGGCTACAACCTCAAGAAGATGATCTATGACGTGGGCGGAGGGATTCCCAACGACCGCGCGCTGAAAGGCGTGGTCCCCGGCGGATCGTCAACTCCGATCCTGCTACCTGAAGAAATCGACGTCGCCATGGACTTCGACTCCGTCGCCAAGACCGGTTCCATGCTTGGCTCTGGCGGCGTAGTTGTCCTCGACGATACGAACTGCATCGTGAAGTTCGCCTTGCGTACCATGAAGTTCTACCGTCACGAAAGTTGCGGATGGTGTATCCCATGCCGTGAGGGAACTGACTGGCTCGAGAAGACGCTGACGCGCTTCCACGCCGGCGCGGGCCTGAAGAAAGACATCGACAACATGTACTATCTCTCCGAAAACATGCTGGGCCGCACCTTCTGCCCGCTCGGAGACGCAGCCGCCATGCCAACCATGGCGTTCGTGAAGAAGTTCAGAAAGGAATTCGAAGACCATCTGGAAGGCAAGCCGTGCCCGTTTGAGAAGGCGGGGACGGTGGAACAGCTGCCGGTGTTGGCCTAGGATTGAGAAATTGTGAAAATGAGTAATTGGGTAATTTGAAAACCCATGAATTCCAAGCCGGAACAGAGGCGCGAGCGAACAAAGACGTTTGCGCTCCGAATTATCCGGTTGTTTCGGTCGTTGCCGTTTCGGACTGACACTCAGGTCTTGGGCAAGCAGCTCTTAAGGTGTGGTACATCGGTTGCAGCGAATTATCGAGCAGTATGTCGGGCACGTTCCAAAGCCGAGTTCATTGCCCGAATTGGTATCGTGGCGGAAGAAGCGGACGAAGCAGTGCTTTGGCTTGAGTTGTTGACCGAGTCCGGGATCCTTGCAGCGAAGAAAGTGGAAGCACTGTTGATCGAAGCTCGGGAGCTGGCGGCAATTTTCACCGCCTCCCAGCAGACATCCAGAAAGGCATAAGCGCGGTTGATCGATTTTCAATTACACAATTACTCAATTTCCCAATTGCTCAATTCCAATGCCTGACGTCTCTCTCACTGTCGACGGAAAAAAGCTCACGGCCCCGGCCGGGACGCTGCTCATCGAAGCCTGCAAGTCCGCGGGCATCGAAGTGCCTTCGTTCTGCTATTACCCGAACCTGTCGCTGCAGGGCGCCTGCCGGATGTGCCTCGTCAAGATCGAAAAGATGCCGAAGTTGCAGACAGCATGCACAACGGTCGTTAGCGAAGGCATGACCGTTACCACCGACAGTGCGGAAGTCGTGCAGGCTCGCAAGTCGATGGTCGAACTTCTCCTCGGCAACCATCCCCTCGACTGCCCCGTCTGCGATGCCGGCGGCGAGTGCGAATTGCAGGACATGACTTTCTCCTACGGCGCTGCCGAGTCGAAGTTCATGGAAGCGAAGAACCACAAAGAAGAACAGCAGTGGTCTCCGGTGGTGTTCTTCGACCGTCCGCGCTGCATTCTCTGCTACCGCTGTGTGCGTGTTTGCGGCGAAGGTATGGATGTGTGGGCTCTCGGCGTGCAGAACCGTGGCGTTGGCTCGGTCATTGCCCCCAATCAGAGCGACCACCTCGAGTGCGAAGAGTGCGGCATGTGCATCGACATATGCCCGGTGGGCGCGCTTACCTCGGGTGCCTACCGCTACAAAACCCGTCCGTGGGAAATGAACCACGTCGGCACCGTCTGTACGCACTGCGGCGACGGCTGCAAGACTACCCTTGGCGTGCGCCGCTGTGACACCGGCATGGAGATCGTCCGCGGCGACAATCGCGACAAGAGCGGTATCAACAACGATTTCCTCTGCGTCAAAGGACGCTACGCGTTCGACTTCGCCCATCACCAAGGTCGCCTCACCCATCCGCTGATCCGCAGGAACGGCAAGCACGTCGCTGCGACGTGGGAAGAAGCATTTGCTCTGATCGGCAAGCGCTTTGCTGAGATTCGCGAGAAAGACGGTGGCAATGCCATCGGCGTCGTCGGATCGAATCGCACCACCAACGAAGAGAACTACCTGCTTTCGAAGTTCACACGAGTAGTACTGAAAACCAACAATATCGATCACCACCGCACGGCCGACTACCCCGCATTCGCCGGCGCTCTGCAGGGCAAACCGGGCAGGACTGCCTCCATGCGCGACGTCTTCAACGCGCCCGCCGTACTTGTGATCGGCAACGATCCGACGAATCAACATCCGCTCCTGGCCTGGCAGATCCGCAACAACGTCCGGCTGCACCGCTCGCGGCTCTACCTGATCAACTCTGTGCCGATCAAACTCAAGCGTCAGGCTGCAGGCTTCGGGCTGCTGCCTGCAGGAGCCGAAGCCAAGGCGGTATCTTTCCTCGCGGGCGACGACTCGCAGCGCAGCGCGCTCGCCACCGACATGACGACCGGTGAAGCCTGGACCGCTCTGCGGGACAAGATCCGCGGCGAGCAGAATCTCGTCATCATCTTCGGATCCGAGTTGCGCGGTGCTGACATCGCGAAACTCGCCGCTCTTGCGACCACGCTCACCGGTGCGAAACTGATCTGCCTCAGCGACTATGCCAACTCGCGTGGCGCCGCTGACATGGGACTGTATCCCGACCTGCTCCCCGGATATCAGCCTCTCTCCGCCCCAGGCACGTTCACGCAGGAATGGGGTCCACTACCCGCCGACAAAGGCCTCTCGCTTCCCGAGATGGTCGATTCCGCAAAAGCAGGCAAGCTGAAAGCGCTCTACGTCGTCGGATCAAATCCGGTCGGCCGCCTCGGTCTTGACCCCTTTGTGTTCTCGAAAAGCTTCGTCGTAGTGCAGGACATGTTCCTGACCGAAACCGCCGAAATCGCCGACGTCGTCCTGCCGGCAGCTAACGCCTACGAGAAGGAAGGCACCGCCACCAACACTTGCGGCGACCTGCAACTCATCAAGAAAGCAGGCGAAGTCACCGGCACCAAGCCGGATTTCGAGATGATCGTTCGCATCGCCGACGCCATGGGTTTCGATGTTCGCAAGTTGGTTCCTTTCGGCGGCGGCACGCATGCCGACATGGGCCAGACTCGCGGCGCGCAGTCCGGCGAGGCCGACCGCCACGCGGTCTGGCTGGAAGCCCACAATCTCGAACCGAAGATGACGCCGTTCGATCCCATCGCCATCCTCGACGAAATTCAGCGCCTGGTCGCAGGGTACGATGTTTCGCGGGTCAACCTGCTGGCCGGAAACGACCAGCACATAGAAATCGCTGAGAGCGGCCCGGGCGCGCAGCAGGATCCGAAGCTGATTGTTCCAGCGAGCGACGACCTCTTCAGTTCCGGGACGCTCGGCCGCTATTCGCACACGTTGAATTCAGTCATGGAAAACAAGTCCGCCGAAACAGAAGTCGCGGCGGATTAGTCGTCTATTGTTCTAGGATTGTCATCCCGAGCGGAGCGAGGGATCTGGAGTCGTCGTCGCAGCTAAACTGCAGATCCCTCGCTACTCTCGGGATGACAAAAGGGTAAGAAGGTTTGTCCATAACGACCTACATCATCGTCTCGATCATCAAATCCATCGCCGTGATCTTCGTCTTGCTCACGGCGGTGGCGTACAGCGTCTGGCTGGAGCGCAAAGTCTCGGCGCGCATCCAGAACCGCTGGGGCCCCACCCGCGTTGGACCCTTCGGCCTGTTGCAGCCGCTGGCCGACGGCATCAAGTTCATCTTCAAAGAAGACCTGACGCAGCCCTACGTCTACAAGACGCTCTACATCGCTGCGCCAATGATCGCCGTCGTCTTTGCCATCTCGTCGATCGCGGTCGTGCCCTTCGGCAACTCGCTCGACATACCAGCGTTCCACATCGGCCCGTGGACCATCGGCCCGATCAGCACTCCGTTCCAGATTACGGACCTGAACATTGGCCTGTTAGTCATCCTTGGCATCACTTCCATGGGAGTGTACGGTGTCGCGCTCGCCGGATGGTCCTCCAACAGCAAGTACTCGCTGCTCGGAGGCCTGCGCGCCAGCGCGCAGATGGTCAGCTATGAGATTTCGCTCGGGCTGGCGCTGATTCCCATCATGATCCGCTCTGGCAGCTTCAGCCTGCGCGAGATCGTCAACGCGCAACAGCACCTGCGTTGGAACTTCTGGTGGCCGTTCGGAACTCTCGCTTTTTTCATTTATCTGATCTCGGCCTATGCGGAGACGAACCGGACGCCCTTCGATCTGCCGGAAGCCGAGTCCGAACTCGTCGCCGGATATCACACCGAGTACAGCGCCATGAAATTCGCCATGTTCTTCATGGCGGAATACGCAAACATGGTGACGGTCGCGTGTTTGGCCACGCTGCTGTTCTTCGGCGGATGGCTCGGCCCGGTCTTCGGCCCGCCGATCCTGCAAATGTTTTTGCCCGTGATCTGGTTCTGTCTCAAGGCTTTCTTTTTCATGTTTTTATATGTCTGGGTGCGCTGGACACTTCCCCGTTTCCGCTATGACCAGCTCATGGCGTTCGGATGGAAAGTCCTGCTCCCCCTTGCAATTGCGAATCTGGTCGTGACCGCGCTCTGGGAAGCAGCAAGAGCGTGAGAGCGTCGTCTCTGATTTCTGGTTGCTCGTGGCTCGAAGCTCGTAGCTCGAAGCTGGTTTAACGGCAAAGATGCTCCACTTAGCTCTATTCGCGTTCTTCGGACTGATCTGCGTGGCAGGAGCAGTCAACCTGCTGGTGCAGCGCCATCCCATCAACGGCGCCTTGTCGCTGGTCGTGGTCATGGCCTCGCTCGCCGGTGAATACCTTTTGCTGGGCGCGGAATTTGTCGCCGCCATCCAGGTCATCGTCTATGCCGGCGCCGTCATGGTGCTGTTCATTTTCACCATCATGTTGTTGAACGCCGGCGAGGAAGAGCGAACCAAGGGCAGTCGCGTGGCCATTCTGCTCGGCGTTCCCGGAGTCGCCATCGGCTCCCTACTCGTCGCCTGGACGTTCCTGCGCAACGCCAATCCCGAATCAGTATCGATCGGCGCCTTGCTCGGAGATCCACAAACCATCGCCAGGCTCCTGTTTCGCGACTTCCTTCTGCCCTTTGAAGTCACTTCGGTTCTGATCCTCATCGCTATCATGGGCGCAGTCGTTTTGGCTAGCCGTCCGGGAGCGATTGTCCGCCCCCACGGCGAACCGGTAGAGGCGAAACAACAAGAAAAAGAAGGCCCGCAACTCGTGGCCGCCGGAAGGGAGC